>ERZ773192.669-NODE-669-length-40913-cov-7.716016_pt1 | contig 40913 bp, 77 predicted proteins | sample MGYA00581010_ERZ773192 | MGnify/ENA primary metagenome ERZ773192 (study PRJEB29015, sample SAMEA2737741) | human gut metagenome | biome: human gut; feature: human-associated habitat; material: faeces | place: China | collected 2012 ...
TCGATGCCACAGCCTGCCTCGATGCCACAGCCTGCCTCGATGCCTTCGCCTGCCTTGATGCCCCAGCCTGCCTCGATGCCCCAGCCTGCCTCGATGCCACAGCCTGCCTCGATGCCACAGCCTGCCTCGATGCCACAGCCTGCCTCGATGCCTTCGCCTGCCTTGATGCCCCAGCCTGCCTCGATGCCCCAGCCTGCCTCGATGCCACAGCCTGCCTCGATGCCACAGCCTGCCTCGATGCCACAGCCTGCCTCGATGCCTTCGCCTGCCTCGATGCCACAGCCTGCTTTGACGCCCCGGCCTGCTTTGATGCCACAGCCTGCTTTGACGCCCCGGCCTGCTTTGATGCCACAGCCTGCCTCGATGCCTTCGCCTGCCTCGATGCTTCCGGAAACTTCTAGCCGTCCAGCAAAAATGATTGATTTTTCAGTGATCAGATCGCCGTCGACCTTCCGGACATCATCCGTCCTGCCGAATACGGAAAGTAGCCATGACCCGTAGCTGAAACCCTTCTCCGCGCAGCAGTCCAGCAAATCCTGATACTCTACGCCATCCGGATACTTTTCTTTCGGGAATTCTTTCAGAAAATCCCTGTATCCGGCTGCACATGCGCCTTTCTCCCGCAGGAGCTCCTTTGTAATTTTCATTTCATCCTCCTTAAATAATCTTCCTTGCCGAGTGGGGCTTTTCTGTTTGCTGCATAGCCTTTGCGTCTCTGAGCCCTTCGCAGCCCTTCCGCCGCTACGCATTGCTGAGCTTTACATTGCCTTTGCCATGCCGATCAATGCCCATCTCAGCCCTCGCCTGTCGAAGCAAAGCGCGCGTTACTACGCCGTTGCCAATCCTTGCTTTACTTCGCCTTTGCCTCGCCAGTCCTGGCCGAGCCGTCCATCGCCCTCGCGTCGCTTAGCCTAGCCTTTCCGTTGCAAACATAGCATCCCATGCCGCCGCGAAACCAGACTGTGCTTTGCCTTTGCGAGGCACATCAAATCTCTACAGTGCCGTTGCCACACATTGCATTCAAAGCCGTTGCTCACCTTGCGTTGCACCACCAAGCCTTTGCTTCGCTACGCAGCTCCAAGTCATGCCCTCGCTACACACAGCAGTCGAAGCCTTTGCCGAACTTTACGCTGCAACACAACGCCATTGCTACGCTTTGCAACACCACGCCGTTGCCGTTCAATGCCTGTCTTCGCCGTTCGGAGCCATGCCTCTCCCTCGCGATACTATGCGTTTCATCGCTTATCCGTTGCTCCTCTGCGCCTTTCGCGGCTTCTCCTCTGCGCTCGTAGCTTATCGATGCCTTCGCTGTGAATCGTGTTGCCCCCGTTGCGGCTCATTGCACTGCTTTGCTTTTCCGTTGCTGTGCCGCTCAGAGCCCCGCGCGGCTACGCCTTTGCCTGTCGTTGCCAGACCCAGCCGTGCCCTCGCACTTAATCGAGCACTTCGTAGGTGAACCGTCCCTTCCCGGAGTTCCGCCACTGGCCAATGCCTCTGAGCCGTCCGTAATCCAGCCATTCCAGGACGATATCCTTGTGCGCCTTTTCGTCCAGCATCGTAATTTCAAACTCAATCGTGCTTCCCGCCGGAATCTCCTCCGAGTTCGCAAGCGCCACACGCTCGCCCTGCGGGGTCGGTGCTCTCAAAGGCCGCTGGCATTCACCGATCTCACCGTTCGTCTGAATCGGGATGTGCCGCGGCTCGACGAAAATCAAACCGTCGATGATCTTCTTGTAAGCTTTCAGTCCGCTGCTCTTTGTCGTCTTGACTCTTGTCAGCATACCGCATGCGTCCTTGAAAAAGCCCTTGATCTGGTAGTCATACAGAACCGGGCAGCCGTTCGCGCGGGGAAATACCGTCATGCCCTTGTCTGCCACAACGTCCGCGCCCAAAGCCGCGATCTCGTCTTCGATGGTAGAAGCGTCCGGCGCTTTCGATGCGATGAAATCCCGCGCCACGTTCTCATTGCTCGGCCACGTGCCAAGCACAGGCTCTAAAAATGTTAATCTGACTTTCATTTGCGTTTCCTTCCTTTTCATTTGTTAAATATTTTTGCAAGCACCCAAATCGGATACTTAGTAATCAAAGGAGTCCAAAAACTCCTCCCGCGTGATTCCAAGCCGCTTGCAAATTGCGATTGTCCCTTTCATCTGCTCCCCAAGTGGCTCACGCATTCGCTTTGTCAGCGTCGTTTTGCTTGATACCCCGGCGAGTTTAAGCAGGTCGTCCAGTTTTACGTTTCTCTCCTTTACCCTCCCGTAAATCAGGCGGGACAGGTTCTTCGACGTATTGTCCCGGCCGAGCTTTACCGCTGGCATGTTATTCCTCCTTTTCTCTGCTGCGCCGCTCTACGACGGCATCAAATGCGGCATTCAGTCGCGCCTTTGCGTTCGGCGGCTTCCTTGCCCCGTTCAAGATCATGGACAAATAGCCTTTTGTCAGTCCAAGCTCTGCGGCAAGATCGTCGTATGAAACACGCGCATTGTGCATTTTCCCAATCAGTACGCCTGTCCATTTTTCTGGCATCCTTTATCCCCCTAACTGTTAAATTTGTTGACTGCGGCGAAATGAGATGGTATACTTTTTTCGGAGGTTCGAAGGATGGAAAGCACCCTTTTACGAAAGGAGGTTTTCTTTTGCCCAAGAACTCTGTTCGGACGTCTGCGAAAGTAGCGTCCAAAGCGTCGAAGACGTTGAGCAGCAAAAAGTCGTCCAAGACAAGTAAGCAGCTCGCCGCTTCTGCGCTTTCCAACCGTCGGTCGAAGTAACCGGCAGGCCGTCCCGGTGTTACCGCGCCGGGGCGGCTTTTCTTTACGCCGCAGTCAACTTTTGAAATTCGAGGTTGCAAAAGTTAACGCATTGTGCTATCATGGATTTGCGAGATACATAAAGGCACTTTTGACACGGGCGATTCTGCCGGGGTCTGGGTTTTGTTAACTCTGCTAACCTATGCGCCCATTATAAAGTTAATTTTAGTAACTGTCAAGATGCATTTGGTAACTTTTTTAACTTTGTTGTGTTGCACAATTTCGGAGGGGAAATTTGTGAGGTTTTACGAAAACTACTTGGCGCTTTGCGAAAAAGTCGGGAAATCGCCATCGCGTGTGGCATTGGAAATACCGCTCTCGAAGCCAACCGTCACTAGATGGAGTAACGGCGGCGGAATTACAGACGCGACTGCGCGGAAGGTCGCAAATTACTTCGGCGTAACAGTCGAAGAACTGATGGGAGAGAGTAAGGGAGAGGGCATAAAAAAAGACCCCATCCCGAAGGATGAGGCCGAAGATAGCGAAACCGCAGAACTCCATGAAATTTGGAGTTCTGCGGATAAGAGTGAGCGCCGTGATTTGCTCGAAATGGCACGTATGCTAAAGAACCGGAGAAAGCAGAATGGATGATGCAAGCAACCTTCCGTTTTCGGAAATCGAGTTGAGCAAAGACGAAAGAAAAATGCTTAAAGCGTTGGCAGATAGCAGAATATTTGCGACGGATGATATTTTCCAGACCGCAAATAGGCTGAAACATTTTGGACTTGCAAATCTGCACCCAATCCCCAGCAAAGATGGTGTCCCTGTGTTATCGTTTGGCACATCCTGCGCAATCGGAATAGAAGAACGTGGGAAGGACTACTTGGCGTATATTGATCAGCGTAAGAGGTTCACAAAGGCTAATCGAATCCACGACCTAGTGATTGCAATAATCTCATTCCTGCTCGGGCTGCTTACGTCTGAACATTTCTGGAATTTCCTGAGCAAATGTCTGTCAGGATTCGAGGGCTAAAGTCGCTGCAAACTGCTTTAAGCTTTTTTTCGCAGACAAGCACGATGTCGCCGCCGGGGCTGGCTGCGCCGATCGCGTGTTCGCACATTCGGCAAGCTTCTCCGCACTCGTCTTTCGTAGCAATTTCGGTTCTGATCCTGCACAACTGTAACATAATATCATCATACTTTTCCCTGCTTAGAAACATTGTTTCGCTCCTTCCACATTCTAATTAGTTCTCGTTTTTCCTCTGTCGTAAGTTCCATTAAATACTGAAAGCCACTATCGGCGAGCGCAATTTCTTCACCCTTATTATAGCACATATTATCCTGAATACAAATCATTTTGCGCCCTCCTTCTTCAATCTTCCAAATTTTATCGTTTCTTTTTGTATAATTTTGACCTTGAGGCTGTAAAACTCTGGTGGTAAAATTGTTGTATCTTACAAAAAGAGAGGATTATATTCATGACATGCCCTAACTGTGGAAGCGAAAATGTAACAATTGCCATGCAACAGGTATCCAGCAAAACCAAAAAATCCGGTGTCGGCTTTGGCGGTCACATGAACAACGCTGCTCGTGGCATAACCGCTATGTGTACGCTTGGCCTTTCAAACCTTGTCTGGAAGAAAAGCACAGGCACCGCAAAAGAGATCGTGAAGAACCAGAAGATCTGCCTTTGCCAGAACTGCGGTAACTCGTGGCCAATCAAGTGACTCAGTTCGGCAGCGGGCATTGGTTCCACTGCTCCCGTGTCTCGCCTACATCTGAGACACAGGCAAAGAGCATAGGTGCGCCCTTGATGTAGTCCAGGCTCAGACTGTGGACGTCCTTGAAAAGTGCCCCGTCTACGATGATGTTTACTTTCCCGTTTTCAAAGCGAATATTGATGCTCTGCATTTTGTGTACCTCCATATTTTAGAACGTATGTTCAAGAATTTCAATTTGGAATCTTCCACAAAGAACACCTTGTATTTTCTTCGTCCGGTAACCCTCGTAAGCGGCAATTATGGGACAGACTATTTTGTATAATGGAATGTTTAAGATCGCCCCACCGTCGCTCCACCGGCGGTGGGGCTTTCTCACGCGCCTGTAACCAGTATAGCAAAACGGGTGGAAATGTCTACCATCAAATTGGTAAAACCATACCCGTGGCGGAAAAATCAGCGAAATATATGTGAAAATGGAGGTATATCATGTCGGCAATTCAGGAGCTCGCCCCATATATTTCTGCATATCAGGGGAACATCAAGCGGGCGAAAGAAGATCAGCATTACACCATCGACAGACTTGTTGATGAATCCGGCGTTTCCAGATCGGCTGTTGCGAAGCTCTGTGCAGGTACGCAGCAAGACCCGAAACTATATAATTCTGCCGCGCTGTGCCGCGTTCTCGGGCTGTCGCTGGATGAGCTGTTCGGGCTAAAACCGCCTACTGACAGCCCAAGCGAACTCCAGGAGCGGAACCACAGGCTCGAACTCGAGAATGTCAGAGCGACCGCCGCAAACGAAATGCAGCGGGCGCAGATCAAAGCCACACACGCTATCTGCTACCTGTTGGTCTTTTTCTGTGCCATGCTTGCGTTTTCGCTGATCGTGTACCTTGTTATCGACTCGCAGATTACAGACGCTGGCATCATCCGGGACGGGAGGCTATCTGTAATGGCGTGGATATTTATCGCCCTGATTGTCGCGTCCATACTGGCCGTAGGCTTCACCATTCTTCGTATCGTCAAAAAGGAGACCCGCAATGAAAAAACTGAAAGTCCCAGAGGCTGAAAAACTGCCGTCTGGCTCTTACCGCTGCCGAGTGATGGTAAACGGGAAAGCGAAGTCGTTCACAGCAAGCACGAAGCGAGAAGCAGAGCAGGCGGCTTTAGAATACAAAATCGGTGTTCTTTCTTCCGAGGAGGCCAAGCCGGAAATAACAATCCGCAAAGCAATTGACGAATACCTGGAATTCAAGAGCGGCACTCTTTCCCCAGCGTCTATTCGCGGACACAGAATCAAGCAGCGGTGTTATCTTCAACCCATCATGGACGTTCCTTTGTCTAAGCTCTCTGTGAATGCTATACAGCAGGCGATCAACGCCGAAAAATGCAGCCCGAAGACCATCCGCGAAACATGGGCGCTGATACGTCCGGCGCTTAAGCGATATGGTGTATCATACGAAGTGGCGCTTCCCGCCATCCAATCGGACGAGCACGCTTTTTTGTCTGCGGAAGAAATTCCTGTGTTTTTGAAAGCGGCGGAAGGGAGCAAGTATGAAATCGCGTTTCTTCTTGCGCTGCACTCTCTGCGTGTGTCAGAAATCCTCGGTTTGCGTTGGGAGAACGTTGATCTGAAAAAGCAGTCTATCACGGTTCGAGGAGCTACATTGTTCGACGAAAACAACAAACTGGTGAACAAGGTGTCTAACAAAAACCGTTCTTCGCGGCGGACTATTCCGATCATGATACCGAGGCTGTCGCAGCTCCTTTCAGAAGCAGAAAAATCGAGTGATTTTGTCGTCGTTGCAAATCCGAACAGCATTCGCGCCGCGTCAAATAAAATATGCAAGGGCGCAAACCTGCCAGAAGTCGGGACACACGGTCTGCGGCATTCCTTCTGCTCCCTTGCGTATAAGCTAGGTATATCGGAAAAAGTCACGATGCAGCTAGGCGGATGGTCGGATTACGGAACTATGCGGAAGATATACACGCACGTTGCGCAGGCAGACATATCCGAGTCTGTGCAGCAGATGAAAACGTTCTTTTCTTGATTTTGCCACAACATTTGCCACGAAAATAAAAAATCTAGTGTTTTCAATTGGTTTGAGGCTCAATTCGAGAGTTCGAATCTCTCCTTCCGCGCCAAAGAAGAAACCCTGTAATCTCAAGTGATTACAGGGTTTTCCTTTGTATATCAAGGTTTTCAGGCATTTCGAGCGTATCATTTATTTGCGATGCGTATCAATTATTTGACACGCAAAACACAATTTTGACACGCATTTTTGCCACGGAATTTGCCACGCTTTTTGCCTCGTCATAGGGACTTTATTTTTCTTAAAACAGAATCATATACCCTCCGGTTTACAAGTGAAAGCGTGTCCATGAGTTCATCAACGACCGTCCAAGCCTTTGCCGGGTCTTTCTCGGCTACCGCAAGCAAAAACTCGCTGTCCCCATACTCGCCCACGGTAGCCGGTTCTGCGGTCACAGGGGCAGGAGCGCCGGAGTAGTAACCCACAAACTTATCTCTGGCATTCTCCGTTCCCTGCATCTTGTCGCGTATCACATATAGGTTCGCCAGTTTGGCATAATTGGGATAGCTGGATTCTTCGTATTCCAGCCGTGCTATTTCCTTTCGGATTTCGGCCTCATCCAGCATGTCTGTCCCCCCTTATGCCCGGTCGATCTGCTCCATGCAGCGGCGGATAGCCTCGCGCGTCTTATCATCGTCTGCATCGCGCATCATATCTTCCAGCGTTGCGTGCATATGCTCCCTCGCATCTGCGCGACTGTACCTGCCCATAGAATCCCGGCGGCGGCCACGGTACGAACTGCCGCGCCCATACGTGCCGCGCATATCCGCTTCCCACTCACCATCGCGGGAATAGCCGCCGTCCTCAAGCATTTCGATTTTGTAGGTGTTCTTGATGGAACTCGTCAGCTTCTGGATAGCGTCCAAGTCACCGGCGGACATTTCTCGCTTGTCGGCGATCTCGTCCAGCTCTTTGCAGAGCATTTCCCGAAGGTTTCTCAAATCATACATATTGCATCCTCCTTTCACGATACGCGCTCTACGATCATATTGCTATTCGCGAAGTTGATCGCCTGGGCGCTGGTGTTCTTCGCCGCTACAGTCAGGCAGCATCCTCGTGGAACTTCCACGAATGCGGAAACGTAGATGTTGAAATAGTTCTCAACGGCAGCCGGTGTCACGGTCGCTGTGGCACTGTTCAAAGCCTCTCCGTTGATGGCGAGCGCGGCGGTGATAGCTTCGACTGTCCCGCCTGTAGGAACGGCGATATTCGCGCCAAAGGATACGCGGAACTTCGCCTTACACTGCTGCGTAAGCCCACGAAGTGTAACAAGTCCGCTTCCGTCACGGTGTACGATACACGGTTTGCCACAAGCCGACGTGGAAATTAGAGGGACGTTCTGCCCAGCGGCAACAGTTTGAATCCCGGATGATGTAAATTCAGCCATAAAATCATTCCTTTCTGCCTCGAATTCGAGGCAATTAAAATAGCGGCGGGAAGATTGCCCCGCCGCGTTGATCGAGTATCGGCAAGGAACCGATCATTTCCGTGAGTCCACGAAAAAGCTCTACGTTATGGAGTTAAGCGCAGTTGCCGCAGCCGTAGTTATAGCCGCTGTTGCAGCAGTACGGATTTGCGACCACATAGGCCGGGCTCGGGCTCGGGCGGAGCGTGGACACAAGGTAGTTGTTCTGCGCCGCCTGAGAAGCCGCCAGCTGCGCCGCAAAGAGCTGCTGATTCTGCTCGGCAATCTTGCTGTCCTTCGCTGCAAGCTCCTGCGCGGTCAGACGCTGGTCGATGCTACGGAAGCCGCAGTTCATTGCATCAATGATGTCCCGCGTCGTGTTCTGCACGGTGTTGCGAGTGTCGCAAGCCTGCGATGCCATATCATAGCGCACCTGCGCGATCGCCGCGCGGTTCTCGCAGCAGCAGTTCGCCGCCTGCATCTGCATCGCGTTAAGCTGCTGCATGAGCGCCGCCTGCTGATTGCAACGGGAAAGCTCCGCCTGAGAGAAGCCGGAAGTCACAGCCTGCGTTACACCGGCAAAGCCGTTAAGCATCCCCGTGTTCATCGCATAGAAGCCGTCGCAGACACCATTGTTCACGCTGTCAATCTTTCTTTCGATGTTCGAGAAGTCAGAGGCCAGAACATAGCCGTCAACAACGCCGCCGTTCCCTCCACGATTGCCAAAGCCGTTTCCGTTACCCCAGCCGCAGAAAATCGCGAGGAACAGGATAATGATCCACCAGCCATTACCGCCGCCCCATCCGTTGCCGCTGTCCGAGTTTGCCGGAACTACAGGCATGTTCATAGGAATACCATCGCCATTCAAACTCATAGTTTTCTCCTTTCGTAGATTTTGAAATTTATCTCAATCGTGGCCACGATTTTGACCGTTCACCTGTTCGGAATTTCCGAACTACTGCATCAACTGCTGAAACTGTCCAGCCATCTGCTGTAGCTGGTTCAACTGCTGCTGCGAGATTTTCCCAGACTGCACCAGCTTTTCAACTTCCGCCCTCGGGTCTCCCTGGAAACTCTGCTTGAACTGCTGAAACTGCCGCATCATATTTTGAAACTGCCCCATCATTCCGGGCATTTGCCCACCGCCGAGCGCGTTAAACAGAGGATTCATTGTCTGCCTCCTTCACCTTCCTAATGGGCTTAACGCTCAGAGCCGCCACCTTTGCCGCCAGTTCGTCAAAGTCCTTGCGGGTCACGTATTCTACCGTAGGAACTGTTTGCGGCACTGTGGGGCTCACGGGGGCTGTGGAGCGTTCTACGAGGTCATACGTTGTCATTGCTGGTTTACCGCTTGCATCGGCTTTCTTCACATACACAACCGGCGCATTCATGTCCCAGAGCGTGACGGCGTTATTCGGCGCGACGATAAATTCGTTTGCCGCCTTTTCATTTGGCACCCAGATAATAGCCTGTCCCCCGCTCTGCTGCGGTTGCGGCTGTGGAGCCGGATACTGCGGTGTAAGCTGATACTGTGACCGCATCATGGGTTCTTGCATCATGGGCGGCTGATTGTAAATCGGCTGCTGATACACATAGGGCTGTTGTCCGAACATCATTTATCCTCCTTCTCCCAGTAGAACAGCGGGATTTCTTTCCCGGAGTCCCAGCTATCGAAATACTTTCCGTCCTTTACGCACACGACGTGGCTTGATAGAGCGAGTACATACACGCCGCGCGGATGGTCTCTTGCGAATTCCTCGACCGTATAGCAGTCCGGGCATGTGTTCGGCACAACGTTCCTGGTAAATCCCTGCTGCCGGAGGTACGCGCCCCAGACACTGTTTGCCGACGGCATGTCCCCCATCTTCAACCCTTGTAGGCAAAGCCCAACGTATGTTTCATCCCAGCTCTTTCCCGCCGCCTTTGAGATCGCCCGGACGGTACAGTCTCCGACTTGTTTTCCTTCCGGGTTCGGATTGAAATAAGAAAAGCCCATACCGAACACTCCTTTGATGTGTCCAGTATGGGCTTTTTCGTATTTTCGTGTGCCTCAGTTGTGCCTCAATTTTGCTTATCTCATCATCTCTTTAAAATATGCTATGCTCCAAACGCCTTGCTGCTCGAGTGTAAGACATTTGTCAAAGTTGGCCGTAAACGTTTCGATGTCGATTTTGCCGTACTGTTCGGCGATTTCGCGGTCGATATCTTCCGTTGCCTTGCCCATCGCGTGGAGCTTGCGGACCATAATGGTCGCCCACTTGATGGGGAAACGCTGCGCATTGTCAATGTCGCTCTGGCTCCGTGTATTTGTGGCCTTGCGGCAAATCGCAAAGATCGTCGCCAGCGCCTGAATCTGCTCGGTTGTCATATCAGATACCTCCCTGTTTATATACTCACCAATCCAGCCCCGCAGGAGCTCATTTGGTGTTGTCCCGTCCTCTTTCGCTGCTGCCTTAAATCCTTCAGCAACCTCACGCCGCACTCTGGCGGCGACGTTTGTCATGTTTTCGGCCTGCCACTTTGCCGTGGCGCGTTTTTGTGCCTCAGTCGGCATTGTTTTTCTCCTCCTTTTTCCGCTGCCGGTAGGCAGCTTGATTTTTTGCAAGCCGCTCGCGCTTGCGGATTGCCCGGCACGCATCCGAGCATGTGTTCGATGGCGTGCTCCCCATGATGGGAGCACCGCAAACGGCGCATAGCCTGATGCCCGTTTTGCGTTCGCGGGCAATCCCGTCGAGCCGCTCGGCGTTTTGCCGATTGTATGCCCGCTTCATGGGGGCAATCTTTTCGGCGACAGCGGTCGCGGAGCACGCCTTACAATACCGTTGCCGGCTGCTTTTTACGACATACGGCGCGCCGCAGCGCTCGCACAGGTCGCCGCTCCCGAGTGGTCGAGATGCGCCGCCGCTTGCCCTATATTTGCGCGTGGCCTCGCGGCTTGCCGTCTTTCGGCAATCCGGGCACCGGCGCGCGCGGGGTCCGCCGGGAAAGACAGCGCCGCAATCCATGCAGGTGCGCTCCCGGATCACGGTCGCCGCCCTCGCTTTTGGCGAGCAGTCCGGGCAATAGACTGCCTCGGTCTTTTCGGCGGCAAATGGTTTGCCGCACATCCGGCAGACGCGGGTGTGCATCAGCCCACCTCCTGCCGGGCGCAGAGGTCAGCCGCTTCGCGCGCCTCGCAGACGAGCGCGAAAGCGTCCACGCCGAGGACGCCGGACGCGGAGTCGAGGATATCCGCGACCTCCTCGGGTGCGTCGATGGACGCGTCGCCCATCGTGCCATCAGCATAACGCCAATGGTAGCCGTCGGCAATGATGTCGACGTAGACGCAGCTGCCGAAGTCGCCGCACGATGCATCGTCGACCTCGACGGCGACGAGCTGGCCGTTGATCTCGGCCACGAGGCCACCGGCAAACTGCCAGTATCCGCCGCCATTGTTAGCGGTGTCGGGGTTGTATGCGGGGTTGGTTGCCCAACCCCAAGCAGAAACAATGCTGATGCTCATGTGTGTCCCTCCTCTCAGCAAGGCATGGGGTCGTCGAGGTCCTCCGCGCGGCGCAAGGCTGCTTTTACAGCCTCAAGGTCGAAACTCTCAACGGGCTCCGAATTCGCAACCATCATCTCTGCCATGATATCGCCGGTTTCGTCCATGTAAACCTGCGCGTTCACGGCATTCGCGAAGCGGGTCAGCAGATCGGCTCCGTCTTTATACGGTGCCATTTTCTTTTCGCGGTCTGCTCTGATCGCCGCGAATTCAGTTTCCGTGATAAACCCTTCGCACATAAACTTGTGCGCCGTTTCCACCTCTGCATAAATTCTACTTTCGATGGTGCTGAGTTTATTTGACGCGTAGTAAAGTTTCTTTGTATTGATGCTCTTGATTTCCATTGTTTGTTCCCTCCCGGCTTTCGCCTTGCTTTATCTTATGGCCTTATTATATAGTATTAAACACTATATGTCAAGTACTTTTTTGCAAAAATACAAAAAATAAGCGCCGATTTCCCGGCGCTTATCTCAGTTATACAGTTTGTTGGATGTCCGCTGCATCTCCCGCACGATACCAGGCAGGCGGCGCTGCACCGTGGCACGGCCAAGATACAGCTCTGTGGCAACGTCAACCTGTGGAAGCTTATCCACAAAGTAGAGCTGCGCGATCTTTGCGTCTTCGCGGCCGAGATTCGATTGGTAAATAACCGTCTCCATATCCCGGCGCATCAGTCCGCCAAGCTCCGGCGGTAATTTGCATCTGGCTTGTGGAGCCATAGCCCCGCCCCCTTACTTCATCGCCTTTGCGAGCTTTTTGAGAAGATCGTCACCGTACTTGTATCCGGCGAGATAATCAATCGTGCCGTCGGTCAATCCGGCTTTCTGCCGGATGGTCTTCTTTGCTTCTTCAACCTCGGCGTCAACCTTCACGGTGTCGTACTCGACCCACGGGAGCTTTCCGTGTTTCTGCCACCTGCGGGCGTGGTATCCGGCTTTCGTGCCGATGTTCTGGACGGCGGTGATCTGTGCGCCGTTGTCCCAGATCGGGGTGCATTCGACCGCCAGACCGTCACCGATGTACATGCCCCAGTGACCGGGCATCCAAAGGCCTTCGCCGGGAATCAGCTTGTCCCAGCCGGTGGCGGATACGTCCTTGCACTTTGCGATCATGCCGTCGGCGGAGACATCCGGCACGCTGTTTGAGGCGTATCTTGCGCCGCCGTAGTAGGCGTTTTTGTTGCCGTTCCAGCCCCAGAGAATGCCCTTTGTCAGGTTCACGCAGTCAAAGCCATAGACAACTTTTCCGATGAGGCTGCGCAGATACGTGACTCTACCGCCGGTGTACCAGTCCGGGTACTGGGCGGATTTTTCGTCAATGATCGTCTCGCCTACGGGAGCGCCGAAGCAGCCCCACATGTAGACGGTCTTGTAGTTCTTCGCAACGTCAATGTGCCTGCGCACAAGCTCGGATGCTTTCATCATTTCTTTTCGCCCTCCTGCGGCGTACCCGCACTGTCAAGCACATCCTGCGTCTTCTGGCTCTGCGTGCCGAAATAAAACGCGATAATGACAGCGTAGATCGTCATAAAGTCCTGCGAGATTTTGCCCGCGACGGACATGTAAGCGAACACGCCCGTCAGCGTGAGCGTGACCAGGCTCTTGACACTGAGCAAATTGCCCAGCCGCTTTTTGATGTTTTCCATATGTACCCCTTTCATTCTATCGGTTCATTCTTTTTTGCGAATACTCTTTTGAAAGCCAGCAAGCCCAGCTCTGAGACTGCCGCGCCCCCGGCGTAGCCGAGCACGTCAGACAGGTCGACCGACGTACCCAGCTCCGGGTTACTTCCGACTGCGATAAGGACAGCGATGGTTTTCAGCGTGCACGCCCAGATCAGCACCATCGTCAGGAGTCTGAGCAGATAGATGACGATGGTGCGCGCCATCTCGCCTTTGCTCCACTTGCCCTTTACTCGCATATCAGCCACCCAGCCCCGCCAGAGCCAGCGCGTAGCCTACCAGCCCCGCGACGATCGCTGTCACGGCTGCCTTGATAAGCCCCTCCCAGCGGCTGCCGGGGAGCGCCTTGAGGGCTTTCACGTCGGTCTTGATCTCGTTCACGTTCGACTCGATCGTCTCCTGCTTCGTCGCCAGCACCTCCACAGAGGTAGCCAGCTGGTGAAGCGCCTTGTTATCCGCCTCGAGCTCGTCGATGCGGTGCTGGTTGGATTTGCAGCGCGCGTCGATCGCCGCGACCTGCGCCTGAATTCCGTCGTCCATATCTGTCTCCTTTCTCGCCCGGAGGCGGCGCTATACTTTCTTCCAGGCCGTCGGGGCGACCGTCGGGGTAAACACATTCCCGTCCATGAGCGACTCATAGAGGTTGCCGCCCCACCATCCCTTCTCGCCCTTTGCGAAGGCCAGTGTGGAGGTAATTACTTCGGGGATGATTCTGTATCCGCCCCGGTACTGCACGTCCTCCCAGAGTGTTGGTGCGCTGTCCGGGGTGTTCTGTGCGGTGTCCCAGAGGTCGACGGCGGCTTTTTTGATCTTGCCGTGCCAGTTGATGCGCGTGCCCGCTTTGATGAGGCTGTTGCCGCCGGTCAACGTCCCCAGAAGCTCCGGCGCGAGGCTGACAGTCTTGTCGTCCAAAGCGCTTGCCGCCTGTTCGATGTACGGGCGCATTTTTCGTGCCCTATCCGTGTACGTCATGGTGCTGCCTCCCCCAGTAAGATCTTCGCCGCCGTCTCGGTGTCGATCAGCCGCTCACGCAGCTGCTCCGGGTTTGCCGTCTCGATGTCAAAATTGTCTGTGACAAGCTTGCCAGTTTCCGTGTAGGTGTGCGGCGCGCCATCAATGTCAATTGCCTCATCGTACTCTGCGCCCGTCTCAACCTGCCGGATGAGATAGCCCGCGTCTGAATACGTCCGGTACAGCTCCACGCCGTCCGTGCGCGTTTTGTAGTGCTCTCTTACGATCATGCTCACACCCCCACAATATGGTCTGCCAACGAGCTCCAGTTTGTTGCCGCTTTCCACGCATCCGCAAGAGATGCGGGCACCCGGATCTCCAGCTGCGCGTGCGTCTGATCGAACGCGTTGACGTTGGCCAGCGTGGGAACAGCCGTACAGCGCGTGAAGTCCACAAACCGTAGCGGATAGCATCGCTGGAACACCTGCGCCGGGATGCTTGCGATGTCCCCGAGGCATGTCACCCTGCGCAGCGCGTTGTCGCCCGAAAATGCGGCAGCGACGAAGGTTGTAGCGTCCGCCGGGATGGTGACTTCCAACAGAGCGCGGCAGGAATTGAAAGCCCTAACTTGACCGTTGACAGCCTTGATGTGGACGCGCTCGAGGCCTTCGACCGTGGTGGCAGCAGTCATATCAAAATTTACCTGCCGGACTGCTGTACTTGTGATGGCATACTCATCATTACTTTGCGTCGTCCCTTTCGGTGTTGCGATTGCGCGGAGATTGCAGCACTTATAAAACGTCCGCTGAATCTCATCCATATCCGCCGCAACAAACACACGCAGTTGTGGACATTGTACAAATGCATGATAGGCATTTACTTTCGAGGTTTGCGGGAGTGAGACGCTCTCAAGCCTACAACAATTTCCAAAGCAATCCGGATCTGTTGCCGTTACCCTTGCACCGACCTCGACTTTCCGCAGCATCGCGCAGCGGCCACTATCAGTCCCACCGTTTGCAATCAGCATTCGACCGTCTCTTCCAAGCCACATCTTCGCACCCTCTTTGACGCTCATAGTGATCACGTATGAGCCGCTGGATGCGTACACATGCCGATGCTCTATATAAGACCAGTCGTTTATTGCTTCCGGGGTCGTTCCGTCGCCCCAGTCTACCGTTGTGCCGCTTTTTGTGCCCTGCCAATAGTTTAAAACAAAGTCGTCCCACGTCTCGGTGTCCACATCGACGTAGAGCCTTGTCTTCCCGTCATCGGTAATATACAGCGCGCCGATATCGAGCTCACGGCCTGCGTCCTTGATGTCTTGGAGCGTCCAGTTCCAGCCCTGGCAGACCAGTCCATCGTGCGAGGGAAGGGGCGGCAGCTCGGTCTTTGTGGCCAGCTCCGCAAACGTCCACGCATACAGAAGCGTCCCCTCGTAGTCCCAGAAGTTGATGTCCGACTCCTTGGGCGGTGTGGTGTCTAACGTGCCGGTGATCTTCGCGCCCGAAGCGTCGTGCGCTGTCACGCCGGATTTGAGCGTCGCGGGTGTGATGGTGTCCTCGGTCAGGTCGATGAGCGTTTCCCCGGCGTAGACCACCTTGTTTCTCGGGGTTTCACCCCCAGATACTTCCGGTGCCGCCATACGCTCACGCTCCTGCCTTCTTGCCGATGGTGACAGTCACGCCGCCGGCGGCATTGGGCGTTTCGTTGTAGTAGATCGCGGCCACGTCGACCTGGGACATGTAATCATACCCTGCGTCCGGCAAAATCGTCTGCGCGGTCGTCAGCGGCTCGACGGATTTTGTCTGTGCCTTGATGGCCTCGCCGCTGTACGTGCCCTCCACGCCGAGGATCGTCACGCCCGCCTTGATGTTCCCGGCAATGATCTTTGCAGCCTCTGTGGGGTCGATGGCGACCTTGCCGCTTCCGTCGTGGTATCCGATTGGGACGATGTACTCGCCCTTGACCGTCGTGATCTTCGCGGCGACCGCGCCGTTGTTCGGCATTTCGCCCGTGATCATCGAGCCCCTTGCGCCCGCCGTCTTGCCGAAAAGAATTTCCGAAGCCTTGACGGTCGCGCCGGACGTGTCGAGGTCAAATTCGCACGTGCCAGTGTGCAGCTCGCCGTCCGAGCCGTGATACTTAAAGCCAAGCAGGACTTTGCCCGGCTCCACCGTGTCGGCGGTCAGATCTAACAGCACCTCGCCGCCATAGATAAATTTACTTCTGCCCAAAATTTACACCTCCGATGCAATGTAGACCGTCGTGCCGGTCTCGTTGGATACCTCATAGTATGGGACTTTTGTAACGGTCACATCGTCCGCCAGCAGCTTGTTTTTCGTCGGCAAAACAACCGGCTCAAATGCCTTCGGCACGACCTCGTAGTCCCCTTCATATGCCTCGCCGCCCTGATAGACCACCTTCGCGGGCTCAATCCGCATCCGAATCTCCGGCTGCGAAAGCGTCATTTTAATCATATCCCGCCTCCTTTAGGAAGCTCTTCACGTCCACCTGAACGATCTCCGCCGCCTGCTTATTCCCGTCCGCGTCGGTCAGCGCACATTGCAGACTCACCGCCCCCGGGCGCAGGCGCATCGCGTCTTCGTACGGGATTTTTACCAGCAGGTGCGTTTCGTCAACGACTACCGGCGTGTACTGGAAGAACTGGCAGGCCTGCTTCACGTAGAATTCGAGGTTCGAAGCCTTCGTCAGGTCGGTTCCCTCTACTTCCACCGATAAAGCGTTTGCAATTTTCTGAAACACTTAATCACCCCCTATGTTTTCGGATTTCCGACAACGTAATCCACGACATAAGAGCCGGAAATCTTCGAGATCTTCACCCGGTCGCCCGCCTTGAACGAAATTGACGTGTTGCATTTGTAATGCTTTTCGCTTGCTGTCGTGCTGCCGTCAAAAATCAGGCTCAAACCGTCGGAATACACCGCGCCGACCGCCGCAAGGTCAAATGTCGGAGCTGTTACTTTCTTTTCTTTCTGCGTCGATAAGCCCGGAATCATGCAATCACCGTCCTTTTCGCTGTGTGTTTCATCAACTCTCCCGCTCCAAGCGTGATGCTCCAAGCGGTTTCCTCATAGATTCCGCCGATATCCGGATGGTCAATGGAGATCGCGTCCCCGATGCCGTGATTTCCCTCGGAAAATGTCTCGAAACTGATTGTTTTTACCGTCTGCTGCGACTCGCTCATCAGCCGGTTCGCGATGGTCTGCAATTCTTCCTGAGATGCAACATTGTCGACCTTTGTCACCTGCACGATTCGCATATTCCGTTTGAATGTCGAGGTCGCAGATGTCGGCGATGCGTTTACCGCCGTCGCCACAAGCGCATCTTCCAAGTCCGGATTCGAGCAGACGCACACAAAAACATTCGGAGTGGAAAAGATGTCCGTTTCCTCCGAAGCATCTGCCGAGATCGGTCTCAGAATCTCCGTTCCGCCGTAGCGGTGCTTGATGTTTGCCGCAAGCGCCTGTGTATACGGCTCGATATGGGCGATACCCTGCACGTCGAACCAAACGGGCTTGTAGTTGATCTCCGCCAGAAGGTCATTACAGATCGTCAGATAATCTGTTCCGATCTCCCAGTCCTCGCGGTCTGTGGCAAGCGTTGCCGCAGAAGCTGTCGTGATAGCCAGTGCCACGCCGCACGTTGTCAAAATCTGCTGAACGACCGTCAAGTAAGACGTGCCCTTTGCATAATGCACCCTCGTCTGCGTTTTGTTGCTTTTTAGCAGCCAGCACCGGTCATACGCCTCTACCTTGACCGTCTTTCCGTATTTTGTGACCGCTTTGGTCACCGTCGCGGCGCGGAACACCCCAAGGGGATATTCCGTGCCGTCCACGGTCAAAATCGGCTGGATTTCGTCTGACAGCAGGTCTACAATGGGATTCACGTAAAACTCTCCGGAAAAGCTCGACTTGATCTCGCCGGACGCATCGAAATAAACCGTTGGGTCATTTCCCGCCGCCCACGAAAGCGCCGATACCTCGCCGCCCTTTCGTAAAACCGCCACGCGGTAGGATACGTCACGAATCAATGTCGATCACCTCCGCGTAGTCGATCTGCTGAATTGAGAAGTTGACGACGGATTTGTCCGGGTTCACTCTCGACGTGTCGCTTGTCTCGTTCAAGTATCCGATGACCATCTCGCCGGACTGCGTTTTCAGGCACACCAATTCGCCAATCAGCGCATCAAATCCCGCTTTGTCTTCGCCCGGAAGGAAAACCGCCGTGCCGCCGACCTTCTTTGTCACAAACTCGCTTCTTTCCGCGTGCGGGTACGTGCTGCCATACATGTAAATGTACTGAATGTCGCGGCTGATCGCGTTCTGCACCGGCTGATTCTTAAGTCCGCAATGTTTGAGCGTCACTTTCTTCCCGGGCGCGATGCCGTAGAGCGTCACATACTGTCCGGTCGTGATTGTCACCGTGACCGCGCTAGACAAACCGTAATTGCTCGAATCTGCGTAGCAGCCGCGCACCTGATACGTTGTGCTGCCGGAAGACAGTTCGTCTGTGTACTGCGTCTGGGTGAGCTTCGCAATCGGCTTTTCGTTTCGGTACACAAGGTAAAAATCATAGCTCCCCGAGGTCTGCCAGTTGAGATCTGCGACGCTGGACGCTTCGACGCTGAGCGAGATCGTCGCGCCCGGCGTATTGGTGACAGGCAGCGCCGCCGCGCCCCAGTCGGACCACATGCCGTACTGGTTCTGCACCCGCACGCGCACCGTGTGGCTGCCGTCCGAAAGATACGCGGGGCTCGTCCATGTCTTTTCCGTGCCGTAGTGCGTGCCGCCCGAGAGTTTGCCGTCCAGCTCCACCTGATACGCCTCCTGCTCGGAGGTCTGCCAGCTGATGGATGGGCGCGGACCCGTGCTCTTGATCTGGATACTCGGAGCCGTCGGCGCGGCGATCACGACGATCTGCGCCGCATCGCTCCACGCGCCCGCAACACCGTCTGCGTTGTAGGTGCGCACGCGCCAGTATTTGATGCTGGATGTGAGCGTCCCGGCAGGGCACGTCCACTGCCGCGCAGCGCCGGTGACGGTTGCAAGCGTCGTCCATGTGCTGCCGTCGGTGCTCTTTTGCAGGTCCGCCTTGCTCTGAGCCGTTCCGGTGGCGATTGAGTGCTGCCACTGGAACAGTACGTCCTTTGAGCCGTCGATCACCGTATCAACCGGGCTCAGAGGCGCGGCGGTCGGCGTTGCGTCTGCGGTCGAAATTGTCACCCAGTTGGACGTTGTGACCACGCCGCTGTTTGCCGTGACGGCTACCTGCCACTGGATGCTCGTCGTGCCAGCGAAGGTGTTGGCAGGCACTGTGACGCTCTGCGTGTTGCCGGAGACATTAATCGTGTGGATCGTCCCGCTTGTTCCGGAGCGCCAGCGGAAGACGGCAGAGGCTTGTTTGAGCTCAGCAAGGCAAAGTTCCGGGTCTGATGCCAGCCATCCAAAAACATTTTGTTCCGTTTTTATAATGGCACCATCCGATGGGGAAAGACTTTCAACATTCAAGCCGCAAACAAATGAATCGTCAACGCTTGTCGTCAAATACGGCCTGTCCGTTCCTGTTGTCGCTAACTCCACCCATCCTGTTCCAATCGATAGTGGCGTTATGTCTACACCGAACCGGACTTCATTTGGGAAGTATATGGTTCTGCCCGATTCCGTGGTTGGCATATCTGCTGCATTAAAACTATATCCTGCGTTGGTCTTTGTTGTTTCTTGCCGAGTTTCATACGTAATCGTATTTTCGTCAAAAGTGGTCTCCAGTGCATATGCCCTTGCAAAATAAGTTGCTGTGCTAGATTTTGCGTCTGTCGCGCAAAGGTATAGCCGCAACTCCTTTGAAATGAGTTTTTTATACTCGTCACCATTTGACGGCAATGCAAACTTCACATACAATCTATCGTTTTGTTCTAGTTTGGCCGGGGATGATGTATGGTCGTTGACTTTTTGCGATGCATATTTAAGCAGCGCAAATGCGCTTGCGCGCAAAGTTATTGACGTAGCCACCTCACGTCACCCCCATTCTGGCCACTCGTCTCTGGTTTTTCATGCGGCGGATGAAATCGTCGATCTCGCGGATTTCGTTCGCCTGCACGATAAAGTTGTAGGTATCACCGCCAGAGAGGCTGCGCCCTTCCTGATTGGTGCCGATGAAGTTTTCGCTTCTCATGCAGATACCCCCATCCGCGAAGTCAAACGCTCATTTTCTGTGATTCGGATGATGTCATTAAACTGCTTCACCCGGTCGGCATTGATGTTGTAGTAATTGTTCGTCGTGCCAGCTCCGGCGAGTGCCGGAAGATGCCCGAAGGAAGACATTCCAAATGTCATCGTGCCGAAATCGAGTTGGCTTTGAATTCCGCGCTTGACATTTGAGAATTCCTTGTCAAAGCCCTGTCCGAGTCCTTCCGCCATATATCCGCCAATACCGGCGAAAACCTTAGACGGGGACGCGATGCCGAGGAAGCTTTTCACACCGTCCACAAGCCCCGTGAAGACGTTTTCAACCGTCTGCTTGAAACTGTTCCACATATTCACGAAACCGTTTTTAATGCCCTCGACAATGTTCTTGCCGATGCTCCCCCAGTCAAACGAAAGGAATGTGTCCACGATAGACCGAATCAACTGTGGAATGACCATAACGATATCCGGAATCGCTTCAATCAAGCCAGTTGCCAGAGCCGCAATGATTTTGGGGCCTGCCATGATGATCTCCGGCAGATTGTCGATAATGCCCTGCACGATGCCAAGAATCAAGTTCGGAATCGCCGCCACCAATTCCGGAATCGCCTTGATAAGCCCATCTGCAAGCGCCATCGTGATTTCCACGCCCGCCTCAAGAATTTTCGGCATATTTGCGACGATTGCCGTGACGAGGTTTGCGATAACGTCCGGAACTGCTGCAATCAGTTTTGGAGTCGCATCTACAAGCCCATCAACAAGAGCCAGAATGATAGCAAGCGCTGCGTCAATCAGGTTCCCAAGGTTGTCCGGACTGGTCAAAACCTCTACGATTTCAATAATCGCATCCGTTGCGGCTGGAATCAGCTGCGGGAGCGCGTCTGCAATACCCTGTGCAAGCGATACAATGACATCAATGCCAGTCTGTGTGATCTGCGGCAAAAGCTCAATGAGAGCCGGAACGAGTGTGTTGATGACCGTCGGAGCAACGTCCGCCAAAACAGACAGCACAGACGGCAGAGCCGCCATAAGACCGGTTACAAGGTTCGTAGCGCCCTCTACAAGAGACGGCAGTACCGTTCCCAGAATCGCCGGTAACTGTTCGCTTACCGTTCCGATAAGGGACGTTGTTGCTTCGACGATACGCGGCAAAAGCTCCTGAATCCGAGGAATCAGATTATTTCCCGCGATGACCACAGAATCCGTAAAGTTCCCTACCAAAACGCCCAAATCTTGGTCAGGGTCTGCCATGCCGGTCACAAGATTCTGCCAAGAGGCTTTCATTTGCCCAAAAGAGCCCTGAATCGTCTCGCTTGCCTCTTTCGCCGTCGTTCCGGTAATACCAAGATTCTCCTGCACATCATGAATGGCGCGTACAATGTCTGCAAAGCTATCGACGCTCAGAGAACCAGCCTCAAGCCCTTCCAGCTTTTCCGCATCTTCAAGCAGCCGCTTCATTTCTTCTTTCGTACCGCCGTAACCGAGCTTTAGGTTGTCCAACATGGTATAGTTTTGCTTAGCAAATCCCTGATACGCATTCTGGATGGACTCCATACTTGTACCCATCTTGTTCGCGTTATCTGCCATGTCCGTAACAGCCATATCGGCAAATGATGCGGCCTGATAAGAATAGTCCCCAAGGCTCGAAACAAGGCTCGCTGCGAAACTAGTAGTCGTTTCCATGTACTCATTGACGCTAAGTCCAGCCGTTTTATAGGCATTGTTGGCGTACTCCATGAGTTTTTCGGACTGATCGCCGTAATGTGCCAAAGATTCTTCGGCTTCTTCCATGCTCACTCCGAACATGTCCACAAAATGCTGCGCGTCCACGTTCGCATTTCCAAAAAGCGTTTCCACGCCGCCGACGAGCTGCTCGTAGTCAGCATACGCTTCGACCGCCTTTGTGCCGAGCGCTCCGATTGCAGTAGCGCCAGCTGCGACACCCGCAACAGCCACTTTACCAGCCGTAGCAAGCCCAGATTTCAGTTTTTCCCCGAGTCCGGATGTTTTTTGCCCGACTTCGTCAATGCCTTTATTTGCTTCGGTCGTATCCGCACCGATTTTTACAAAAAGTTCAAATAGATTCATCTTTCACCACCAGTCCGCACCGCTTAACAACCTCGGCGGTGATCTCTTCGCAGGTTCGGTTGTCCTCCGGCTTCGGGTCTATCAGATCGGAATATTTTGCCTGCACGAAGCTGCCGCCCGCGAATTTCGCTGTGTTTTCCGTCATTGTGCGCAGACACTCCGCCGTATAAATACGGAAGGCTGATTCTTCCTGCTGCCGCTTTACCAAAATCGGCAAAAGGCGAATCAGCCCTCCCACGCTTATCTTTGGAGCCGCCAGAAGCGCAAGCGTTACGCTTTCGCCTCCGACGCGCACGATTTGAAAAAATCCAGCATATCTTTGTCCTTGACGATCTCCTGAATCTGCCGCATGGTTTTGAGAACGCTCTGCTTTTTGACCGCCTCAACGGTCGTTTCGTTGACCGCTGCCAGAATGCCGAGTGTGTCTTCCCGATGCTTTTTCAGGATCAGCGGAATCCACTGCCCGATCTTCTGCGCACCGATCGCGTATTTCTCGCCGGCTGTCTGCGGCTTCTCTGCGTCAATCTGTGCTTTCAGACTTTCCCGAAGCTCATCGTCCGTCAGAATATTGAGCGCGTACACGCTGACCTCGCAAAGAACGTCAGCCGCCCTATCCGTGCTAAGTTCCGAAAATTTCATACTTTCTTCTCCTTACGTTTCAGCCGTACCTGCTTTGATATAAACCTCATACGGCACAACGTCCTGCTTCGCCATCGAATAGTGCGCCGTGTACTCAAACGCCATCTGCCCCTTGTTTTTGTCCGCTGTTTTCAGCTGGAATCCGCCGGTCGACAGCGCGTTCATAAGACGAATAGCAATGAAGCCACCGTTTGTCGCACCGTTCTTGTCGGAATAATCACCCACAAGCCAGATGTCCGCAAAGTCAGCCGCCGAAAGATCGCGCCGAGGAACAACCTTCGTCGTATCTGTGCCGTCGATGTCAGCCGCCGCCATAAGAGATTTCGCGGAGGCGGTCGTAGCCGTTACATATGTACCGGAAAGTTTCACTTCGACATCGTCCATCCGCTTCATTTCCATTGTGTTCTTGGGGCAGTTGTCCACATCCGAGCCGTAATCAGAATACGTCGGTGTCGCGGAAAACGTAACGCCGCCGGTAGTTGCACCGATCTGGTTCTCCGGTTCAAACGTTCCGGTTGCAGGCGTAAATTCGCTCAAAACAACGCCAGCGTTGATTTGCAGCTGCTTAAACGTATCCGCCGGAATTTTTGTAAATTTCGCCATGAAATCAGTCCTTTCAGTTCGCGGTAATGTATTCGACCGTTACGTTCAAATACCGCCGCTTGATGTATTTGTCGGAATCGTCCGCGATGTTCTGGCACCACGGCGTTCCGCGCTTAATCCAAATTGCGCCGCCGTCGCACGGAACGAACACGCCGCCCAAGCCGATCGCGTCCGAAATTTCCTGCGCTTTGGCATTCGGTTCGGCTTCCTTTTCCGTGTAGTACCACAGATTCACCGTAAGCCCGATTTCTCCGCTGTCCCACGCGCCTGTAATAAGCTCATACGTGAGCCACGGGAAAACAGCATCGTCCGGCACGCTGGACGCCGAATAGGCTGTCAGGAACTGCGAAAACCATTCTTGTAGAGCCTGTCCTTTTGTCATGCCGGTAACGCCTTCTTTTCTGCCGTGAAATACTTGAGATCGAAGCTAGCCGAGCGTGGGGTTTTCTTTGCCATCGGCTCCGATGTTACACGGTACGTCTCGCCGGTCGTTTTATCCCGGAAGAAGTCGTTATACTCAATCGGAACGCTTTGCTGAACCAGAACCGAGTAAACGCTTGTAACGCCCTCTTTTTCGGCTCTTCTGGCCTCCATCGACGTATCAAGCGCCTGATAGTTGTAAAACTCCGCGCCTTCCGTCCACGTCGTGATATAGCCGCTCTCGCCGTCCGGAACACGGCTTTTATCCAAGAGGACACACGGTCTTGCAAAATCGTCAAGTAAGCTCATATCTTCCTCCATTGGTTCAGGCGCGACTTAAAAACAGACTGCCATGTTACCATTCCAGCGCCGGTTGCAGACCCGCTCGTCGATTTCGAATAGCTGTACCCGCCGAAGCTCTCCGACGTGTACGGGCTCGCGGCGATGTCTCCGTTCTTTTCCTGCCACGCCTTGATTTCCTCTCCCAAGCAGAGAAGTGCGGGAGGAACAGACATCGGCCAGATAGAGCCGTCAAATGTTTCGTCTGCCATCGCGTAATCCGGGTATTGGTGAACTCCGTCGTTGAAAACAGAGCCCACCACACGGAAAAACTGTCCGTTTTGCAAAAACGGCAGTGTGATGCTGCCGTTTTCGACCGTGTACGTACCACTGATTCTGTCAGTCTCGAACCAGTTCCGAAGCACGCCACATAATTCAGTCAGCATCACACTGCCACCTCCATTACTTCGCCGTTACCGTCGCATTGCCAGCCTTCTGCGCCTTATAAGTCGCGTCAGCCTCAACGACTGTGATCTTCTTGCCCGTCGCTGCCGTGACATCGGACTTGCCGTCCCACGTCGACCACGTTCTGACATTCTGACCATAGGTCACAGTCTCAGCCGAATCGCCTACCTTGTACTTGTAGACATTCCCAGACGTTTCCTTCGCCGGGTTGACCGTGATCTTCGTGTCGCCGGTTGCAGTTCCGGCTGCCGAAGTAACGGTCAGCGTGCCGAGCGAGGGGGTCTCGTCAATGTCAGCAACGGCAATGCCGTCCTGATACTCCGCGAACAGGGTCATACCCATGATCGCAAAGGACTCGGAGACCGCCGTGGAGTAGTTGCCCTGCACGTGGAAACCAACCAGGTTCGTTTCGCCATCAGTCCTGTAGTCAAGACCGGCACGGGCGAAATCGCTGTCAGCCGGGTCGATGTAGTACAGGACGATGTTCTCAACCGGAGTCGCAATGACACGACCGCGCTTGATTTCTTCGTCAGACAGCAGGAACACGGTGCTGTAGCCCATGAAGTTCTTGATGTACTGGAAGCCGAACTCAGTCTGGATGGTGATATCAGCGCCGCCGAGGTAGTCATACAAGTCCATGACGTTCACGAAGCCGACGACGTTTGTCGCGGTTCTGTGCATCTGCTTGAACTTGTTGATAACAGCGCCTTTCGCCATCGCAAGCGCACGCTGCCAGTTGGTTTCGCTGACGCTCAGAAGACCGGTATTCAGGTAGTTGTAGAACCGGTTCGTGACGTTGGTCTGAAGCTCATACAGGAAAGCTTCGTCTGTCATCGCGACTGCGACGTCATATCCGTATTCCTTGATTGCCTCGATAGAAACCGCCTTCGCGTACTTTTCGACGTTGATGTTCGCATAGTCCTTCTCGATGACCGTCGCTTTGGAGTAGGGGATCTCTTCGCCCTCGCCGACGCTCTGTGCAAGCGTGACGCTCGCAGTCTTGGATTTCAGAACGGTACCAGGCTGCTTTTTGATGGGGCGCATAATGCCGAGAATGTCGCGCAGATGCTGCCAGTTCCGCGCAAAGCGGGTTACAAAATCGATTTCACGAGCGGTTACCTGAACGTCGCTCGTCATGGTCAGGTTGTTTTTTGCTGCCATATTATTCTTCCTTTCCGAACAAATTGAGATTTGCGGCAATTGCTGCCTGCCGTTCAGAAGCATCCTTGATCTTAAAGATGTCGTCCCGGCTCATAGCGCCGCCGTTGTTTGCGGGCGGGTCTTTGGTGTCCGCGCCCTTCTGTTTCGTGGTAACAACGAAATCTGCCCACTCTTCCTTGATGGACTTCTTCAAATCATCGGCGTTCTTGATCTTGCCGTCTTCCAATTCAACCGAGGAAAGATCGGTGACCTTCAAAACCGAATCAATGCGCTTTTCGCTGATACCCGCAGACTTCAAAAGTTCCCGATACGCGGATTCCTTCGCGCTCTTGGTTTCCTTCTGCATCTGCTCTCTTTTGTAGTCGTCAAATTCCTTTTTGACCTTGTCGTGCTTATCCTTCCAGCCATCGTCGCCTTTGGCTTTCAGGTTTTCCAACTCCGCCTGTACTCCGGGGAGCTTTTCAGCGTCTGCCTTATACCGCGCGAGATCGCTTTTCAGCCCGTCTACGGTATCGGTGTGCGCCTCAATGATCGTGTCCATCTGCTCTTCCGTCAGCCCCATTCCCTTTAGGAGCTTCCTTGTTAATGCCATGTTCTATCTCCCTTTCCCTTGTCGGCGGTTCTTTGCCGCGACAGAACAAAAAATGTGGCAACAGTCGTTTCTTCACTGTTACCACATTTATACCGCATATTTTAGGCTCTCTTACGCAAACTTTCAGCCATTTTTCAATTCATCCTCTACGATCTGCCGGTATTCGGATGCATGGTCAGCCGCTGCGGGCTTCAAATACGGCTGTGCTTTATTGCCCGCCGTCCAGTGCCAGTTCCCCTTTGCGTCCTGATACGCCCACGGCGTAGGTCTTCCACCCGGATAATACTTACCGGTTCCGAGTTCGACGTATGCAGCATATTCCGTGTCACTTCCGATGTATGCCGCCGGTTCCTCTTCATCTACGCGGTGCGTGATGCTGTTCCTCAGATTGCCGGTGTCCACCGGGCAAAGCCGCTTTGCATACTTTTCAGCCGTCATGCCGATCTTTTCTATGGCGCGAATCAGCGCGTCGTGCATAGCGGACTTCACTTCTTCGGAATTGTCGATAAATTCAACGCTCACGCTTTTTCCACCCCGCCCACTCGGCATAAGTCATATTTTCAATCAGATCATTTTGCCCTGTCTCTTGATTTCTGGCGCGGCGCTGTCCTCTGGATGTGTCAATTCCCTCTATCACAGATACCAGCGTGCAGCGGCAGTTGTATATTTCGGCGGGCGCTCCGTCCGGGTCTCCTGGGAAACGGCAACCATTAGAAAACTTCTTATCGTTATCCACGACTTCACCATCGAGCATCGCGTGAGAATGGCGCGTTCTTCCGTCCAGCGTCGCCATCCACTCTTTGCGGCATTTAATCCCCATCTTTTCAGCCGCAAAGTAAGAATCCATCCGTCCGGCGTTCTGCGCACCCGTGACTGCCGTTCGAGCTGTCCGGATAGCGGAATCACGGTTCATGGTGACAATTCTGGATTGTAGATCATCTGCCATGTGCTTAATGCTCTTGCCCTGCAAAATTGAGCTTGTGACGCTGGCTGTGATCTGCTTTTTCCCCCATGCAAGATCAATGCCGCGTTTTAACGCTCTTTTCGGCGGGTAATACGGCATAAGCTCCGGCTGTTCCGCAATCAAGCGCTTTACAGTCTGTTCGTCCCATAAGTCAAATCCGACATCGCCGGTCACCTGCTCAATGGTGTACGCCGCGAAATTCCGATTCAAACTGTAAATGCCCGGCGTTGCATCGTTGACATACGCAACAGCAGCAGCGTTTGCATTTGTCATGCGCTCTGCGACCTTATCCCGTAGCGCCTCAAAGCGCTTTCCACGCCCGATCTGCGCAAGCCGCCATTGCTTGTATTGTTCCTCGGTGATATCGCCAGCGTCCAGCCGTGCCTTTTCAGAAGCGTCACGGTCTGCGAACTTTGCGAAATACTCCTTGATGATATCCACCAGACCGTCATACGCTTCTTTGTAAGACTCATATATCTGCTTCTCGAGCGCCTTTAACTCTTTTTCGGTGAGGTCGTATCCCTTATCAGGTCTCATCGTTCACCATCTCCGGCGGCTCGAAGCTGCGCTCAATATCCTCTGCCGCTTTTCTTTTCAGAATTTCGGCGACTTCTTCCTGCGTCAGCCACGGGAGCTTGTTCAAAATTGTCTCATCATCGAGGTAGTTTGCCGCAAGAAGCACCATCTGCGTTTGTTCCAGCTGATTTGTTACCTTAGAGCGAGTAAAAGATGGCTCATCCTCAATCCCAACGATTTTGAAAAGCGCCTGTAAGAAATCAATTACGCAGTATTCGAATTGATCGACCTTGTTGTCCATCGACTGATATGCCGCCGTGATCTCCGTCGCTGTTTTCTGCCCGCCTTGCAGTTTTGTAACGTCCAACATCTGAAAATCTCGGTACAGATCGTCGCTGATTCTGGAAAGAAGAGCTTCCCGAGCTTCAACTGGGATTGCAAGCGTATGAGCCTCTGCCTTCGCGCCGTCATCGTCCACAAGACCTACTCCAATTCGCCGCATGGACTCCTTGAACCTTGCCATGTCGATCTCGTCCATGCCTCCAGCGTTGGAAATCGTCCAATAGATGATCGACGCTTCGTCAACCGTATTTGCAAAGCCGGATTTGATCAAATCGTAGCAGTCAATCGCTTCCCGCTGACCGACCAGCTCAGACTGCTTCGCACGGTTTCCGTACATAGGAATAATAGGGAAGCCTGGATAATTCTGATACGCCAGAAGTTCAGTCCCGTCAATCTCAGAAGTCGCTTCCACAGCCACATAGCCGCGCTTCGGCTCCAAGATCATCATTTCTTCCCCGCTCCGTCGGATGTACTGTGTAAATCCGTCAGGTTCGAAGAGCGTAGCACGCAGCGGTTTGCTTGTGCATACTTGCCAGAAACGAATGCCCGACCGAAGCGCTCCGTTTTCCTCATCCAGAAGTGGGACAAATTCTGTCACATCAAACACTTCAAGGTGATCGAGATTCCAGAAACCATAGGAAACGCCGCCGACAAGCGCGTCGTGTGCTGCGTCTTGGAGCCGTGTGTCAAACCCAGCGCCCAACTTCTCTTTGTTTTCTTCTTTTTTCAGTGTCACGCCGTTTCCAAGCAGATACTGCGTTTCCTGCGTGATGAAATTTGCAAAGAAATTGCTCCGAAGCTTATAGTTCGGACTGTAGTTGTCCGGAATGACTTTCCCGTTGAGTGTATAAAGCAGCTTTTGAAAATTAGCAATCGTCACATTCCTGTGCGCGTCATACTCCTTCGCAATAACCGCCTGTTTGTATAAATCCGAGTCTTTGTGATTATTTATCGCGGACAGAACAAATTCCATCCGTTCCCGGTCAGACTTTTCCGCAACCTCTAAAAAATCCTGATATGTTTTCATCTTTTACCTCACCGCGCCAGTTCCGGCACAAATCTATGTTCTTTGAAGTGCTTTTTCAAGACCGTCATCACCATGTACCTGATTTCGTCCATAGCGTGGTCGTTTTCCTTCACGACGCGGTCAGATTCTGCTTTTTCGTCCCATCTGTAAAGCCCGAATTCGCGGATGGCGTCCTCGCAGCTCTCATGGATTTTGAGCTTCCCGGACGCGATCATCTCAGCCGTTGTCTGTATGCCGGGCAGTACATCATTCACAGCCCCACGGACTTTGAACTCATGGTGCTTCTTTACGGTGGCAATAAAAGCGTCCGCCGACGGGTCTACAATCAGACATTTTATATCTCTCCCGCCCGCGAGGCGCTTGACCTCTGAATAATACTCTTCCGGCGTTTTTTCTTTCCGTTCTTCTCGCCCACAGTAATAATACTCTCCGATTCGCACCGCTTCCGTTTTCGTCACGCACCACAAGCCAGCCGAAAACGGGTTGTGTGTTCCGTAGTCAATGGAAATGTAATAATCTCCGGTGTCCGGTATGTCCTGCACGATGCAGGGATCGCCGAACATAGAGTATACAAGTCCTTCTGCCAGCGTCCATTTCCCAAGAATGTATCTATCATAGAAAACCGTTCCGGCATATTCCTTCTTAAGGTTTTCTACGAAGGAAGGTGGCAAGAACGGATTATCATCAATTGTATAAACTTGGCTGAAAATATCGGCATTGCTGTCCAAAAACTTTTTCAACCAATGGTTCGGATATTGTGGGTTATACGTTCCGTCAAAGCATGAATACTCTTTATCAAGTCGACTTTTCAGAAGTGCAAAGACTTCTTCCGACCAATCTGCAACCTCGTCACCGTAGCAATACTTGATTGACGCGCCGCGGATTTTCGAGACCTGAGACACCTTTTCCGCACCGAGGCAATAGCACTTCTCGCCAAATATCCAAGCAGTGTTATCGCTTGATATCGTTCCTACCAGCTTATCGCCGTAAAGATTTCGCATCGGCTCGAGCACGTTTCGCTCGATTGTGGATTTTGTGACACCGAGGATGACGGCAAGCCCATCTTTACCGGCACGCTCCCGAATACGAAGTGGGATAATCCATTTAAAATCAAGATACGTCTTCCCACTTCGGGTTGCTCCGCCCTTAAAGTTCCAGCGGTGATTTGCGTACCTCGCAAATTCAAGTTGTTTCTGACTTAACAGCATCTCTAAACTCCCTAAGCAGCCCATCCAGCTTATTCAGGCTGTCATTGCTGCTGGCCGTGTTCTTCGTTGCCTTGTCAACGATAATACCAAATGATGTCGCGATCTGGCTCAGCGTCGCTATAGAGATTTTTTCTGGGTCAGTCAGCGCTTTCAGGTGCAAAACGATAGCTTCCTGCATCGCTCCTTTCTGCGATTCCATGAAAGCCAGCATTTCAGCCGTGTTTTCCTCTTTTTTCTGCTGTACTTTTTCGCTGATATCTGGTGATGCGTCAACAATTCTCTTCACAGTCTGGTGCGTGACGCCATGCTTCTTCGCAACAGCGTTGTACGACTGCATTTCTACCCAGTCGGCAACTATTTTCTTTTTTTGCCGATCTGTCAACCTCGCAGCCATAATCACCACCTCGAAATAGTTATCCTTTTCACGCTCCACCGGATTGCGGTTTCCGGTGGAGCTAAGAAAAAGGAGGTTCCGCAGTACGCTGCGTAGCCGTAAGAAGGATGAAAGCGCAGAGGATACACCTCTACGCTCTCAACGATACACTATGTTTAAGGCTCTCTTACGCAAACTTTTGAATATAAACCACGTTTTTCTGCCACCAAGTAGATAAACTGCCTATGCCATTCCTGCGCGGTACGCTCCGAAACATATACCACCATAGCAGCGCCCTGTAAGGTGTGTGTACGCTTCCAGAGAACCAAATCTATGAGCCGGAGGCGTTCCGCCCCGTCGATAAGCTGTTTTGTTTCCTCTATTGCAGCTTCGACAGCAGAGATTTCATCCCGCGTCATAAGCGTACCGCTTTTGTAACTTCGTATCATCCACTTCGCATACCCCCACCATCCATAGCGCGGTTTGCTCACCGTATCAGCCTCCTCGTTTCATTTTCTCGTCTACGACATCCTTCAAGCATGCACACAAAAACGCCCCGTTTGTCATCACGTGCCAAATAGACGGCAGCCCGGATTCTTCATCGATGTGCGTCGGGTCATCCCAGATTGCGAGGACATGCCGTAACAGCGCCTCGTGCCATCTCTCCGGCTCAATGCTTCGCCAGTCCTCCGCGTCTTTGTACTTTTGAAGCCCGTATTCCCGCGTCGCCATGATCGCCTCTATCGCCTCCACGGGGACGGTGGACGGTCTGGGCTTTCCGCCGTCAAACTTTGCGCCCTTCAACTGCTCCATGCGTTGCCTCCTTCAATCTTTGCGCCGAAAGCGCGCTGTATGTTCCCTTTAGGATCTCCACCGTGTAGCACACCTCGCCGCAGCTTTCGCATAAATATCTTCGTGTTCTGATGATCCGGTCGCTGGTCGGCCTGCTGTTCATGCACCGCATCTTTTTGTTGCAGCCCGGGCAAATCATAGCTGTATCCACCTCTCACAAGAAAACAGTTCCATCGGTGACTTGTCCATTGTCTGTGATTTCTACTTCCATTTCGTCAGATAATTTCACGCGGATTTCTGCCCGCTTTGCACGAAATGGCGCAAATGACGAGTTATAGCAGTCGCATACAATGTAGTCTCCATCAAAACGGAACGTGTTTTTGTGGCAGTCCTTGTACTCTGCATTCCTGTTGCAGGTTGAAAGCTTTGCCCATCGCCCCTTCCAGTCCGGAACTTTGATTTTGTAATCAGGATACGCTCCCTGGAATGCTGCGTACTTTTCTGGGAATAGCCCACGCAGCTGATGCAAAAACATTGGGACGATTTTGTCCTGATAATCCCGAATCACGCCGCCCATTATTGCGTGTGGGATAAAATCGCAAATTCTCTTGATGTTTTCTGGCGTGAGTTTGTCTGCGCTTATGTACAGTTTGTTTGTGCCAAAATGCGGGTTATCGCAACGGATTTCCCCACCGAAATCCTCCAACCATGTATAAGAAACGGTGAGAAAAGCGTCTTCTCCTATGCGTGTAATCAAATTAGTTGATGGATATTGTAATTTCCCGTAAGCGGGATTTGTTCTGGCTTCTTCCTGAACCAGTAAAAACTTCTTTGACTGTTTTGTTCCACCATCCACAATTGTGATATCACCGTTAGGGCATCTGACGCCAAATAGTGTTGTTACGCAAAAACACTTTCCATTTTTATAGGCAGAGCATTCCCCGGCGCGGTTGCAGCGGATGTATTCCGCTCTTAACTTACAATTCCTGCTACCATCTCCGTATAAATGCGCGCAAATGCAGTTATCGTTCATAGTTTTACCCCCCTTATGTACTTGTCAAAATACGTTGTTGCTACCGCCATCGCCGCCCACATATCCGCTGCGAACCCGTAAAAGAAACCGGGGTTCTTCTTTGTTCCCTTGCCATAGTTCGGCTGACCGGGCGCGTAGCGGTCAACGAGGGCTTGCCTGATGTTCGCATCCTTCGCCGACGCTCTGCCGCAAAGGTAAAGCTTTTCTTCCCTGCGGAAGATCTTCTGTATCTGGTACCCCTTCCGGTAAAGCTCGGCATATTCCCAGAACCGCCCAATCCAAAAGCAGGTGTCAAACACCTCTTGACCTACAGGCATTCCCATACCGGCAACCATTTCGATTGCCAGGTGCTGATACTCCCGGCAGAGAACGGGGAATATCTCCCCATTCGGAACTTTACCAACGTCCAGCACCTTCCGGATTTCCTTCCCGTCGTGCTCGACGATGACATAGCCGGATTGAATGTTGCCGGGGTCAATCGCCAGAATCGTTCCCACGTTTTGCCCTCGCTTTCCAAAACATACTGTTGTAGATGTCGTATCGGTGTTGGATGTAGGTACTCATGACTTCCGGTCGAAGTCTGGACCAGCTCTCATACAGACCGCATGTCTGCATCTCCGGGCATCCGCACCGATAAACGCAGTTAGGTACTAGAACGTCCGAGATCTCCGGCTGCACCTCATGCAGCGCTGCTTTGAAATCCTCGGCATACGCGCGCGTCTCCGGGTCTGCCTGCCCGCATAACCGCTTGCGCATGGAGTCAATCAAAGCTTGTACGTTCGCTTCTCCCTCGAAGATTACCGGCGCGTCCTGCGGGAGCTTGTCCCTCGGCGTTCCGGTTCGGTCTGTCCTCTGCGTAGAGATAAAGCACTCCCATTTGTGCCTTGACCAGTGCGTCGCAATCCAGCTCTTAATGCCTTTCCAGACCCACGATACCGAGATCCGCCGAATCGGCGAGTGTTCGGCAATTAAAATCCGGCGCTTAAAATCCTCGCTCGGCTCATGCCCAAGAGGACCTTTGCCGGAGGTGGCGCGGCAGGTGTCCACGACCTCCTGCCAGTCGCCCTTGATGTTTGTAATGTGTGTGTTCATTCTTCCCTCCGTTCTCCATTGTTACCTCCATCCATCTTCGCCCCGCACTTACCGCAGAAGTTGTGCCACCGTGAGCACAGCGTTGCGCCGCATATTGGGCAGTTGTCATACGGGATATCCGCATGCACCATATTCCTGCGATAAAGTGTAGAGCGGTCTCCCGCTAAGACCCCGATCTCCTCATGGTATCCCACAATCGTCCTCGTGCGCACTTCCGTCACCGGCGTTCCATGCACCACCTCCGCAACGTCGGCGGCGGGCATTTCCCGAATTTCGGCATATGCGCGTTCCAACCGTGTTAGTGCCGTCATGCTTCCACCGCGTTCGGCTTTCCGTAACGCAAATAGCGCATCCTCGCGCCGGATATAATCATCCATAAAGCATACCTCCTGCAATAACTCCGTCCATCCCATCCGGCAAGGCGTGGAATGGGTCGATTGTTCGTATAATTTTCAGCCGCAAGAGCCTTTCCGCCTGCCGCTTGGTCAGCCGCCGCTCCCGCTTCTTCGGCGGCAGCTCGCCTTTTGCCGCCGCAATGGCGGTCGGGTTGTGCTTATGTTGACCCATCGTCCCGCACCTCCACGCCAGCCTCGTCCAGCAGGTCAGAAAGATCGGTGTCCACGCTGCTACCAATAAACTCGCCATTTTCGTCGTAGTGGTTGTACTCCGTAGTCGGTCGGGATTCTATCCCTGCAAACTCTTTTAAAAGTCTCAGATATTCGTCGTAATCGATGAGCTGAGCCTGATCGAGTTGTCCCAACTGCGCTTTGGTTATGTGCTTAGCCATCCTTCTTGCCCTCCATTTCCTGCAAAGCCTTCTCGGCTTCTGCCTCCGTCAAAAACACCGTCCGCCCGATTGCGTCCTCACAGAATCTCTTCCGCCCGGTAATGTACGTCGTGCCTTCCCGGTCAATGCGAATCGCGTCTACCGTGACCGGCACGGGCTTTTTGGGTCGCGTGTAAAACATCTTAGACAGCCAAACCGTATCGCCCGGTCTGAGCCGCTTACTGTCCATATCCTCATACGCTGCGAGACGTTCCGCCATCTGGACGAGTTCGCCGATCGTCGCATAACCCAGCGCGTGACCGTTTACCAGCACGCAATCCTCATCTCGGCTTGTCATCCGTTCCATCCTGCTTCGCCTCCTAAACTTCCAAAATGGAATTTCCAGCCGGAGGTTTCGCGTCAGCCGCAACCGCTTCGGTCTCGCTCAAAAATACTCTCACACCGATCTGGTCCACAGGGATACCGATATCCACAATTTCCCCCGGAACAATGATGCTTGCTGATATTCTTGTAACCTCATGTGGTTGCACGCCAATGCAATCTCGCGCGTTATTTTTGTATGTCTTAAACCACACCGTATCGCCCACCTTGCACGGCAGCACCACCACGCGCCCGTCCTTGTCGGCCTCGGCAAGTTCTTTCAACCGTCCGACCGTCATGTTTTCCGCAGCCTGCGCGAAATCCCACAGATGCCCAGCATTTTCGCCCAGCTTACGCAGCATCTCCGGTGTCCATCCTGTGTCCTCGTAGGCCGCAAGTCGATCTGCCATCTGGACGACTTCGGTCATCGTTAAGTGGTACAGACCGTGCCCATTTACCGAAACACAATCTTCATTCCGGCTTGTCAGTCGCTCCATCGGCATTCTCCTTCCCTTGTATTTCCTGCAAAGCCTTCTCGGCGGTCAGGCGCTCGATGAGCTGAGCCGCCGCAATGCTTTTAACCGTCTCGTAGCACTCACAGCCAGTGGCGCTACGCTGTGCCATCTGCTCGCCGCATTGCCTAGAGCACGCAAAAAAATGGATGCACTCTTCACAGGCTCTTTCAGGATTTTCTTTAGGTGGCATTATTCTCCTCCCTCCGGCGTTTCCGGCGCTCCTCGCAATACATCTGCAAACTTCGGTGCTTCCGGAAGCGGCATCCAGTGTGTGATCAACTTCTGCGGTACATCCCAGTTGTAACACTCCCAACCGAGCCCCGGAATATACCGAGCCGCATCTACGATGCTTCCGCCTGCGTCCTTAAAAGCGATAAGGTATCGCTTAAGATGATCTTCCGGCAACCTGTCCTCCACGCTAATCCACTGTGGCACTTTCTCCCGCAGCGCCGCATTCTCGGCGGTCAGGCGCTCGATCATGGTGATAGCTTCATCCGCCAGCCGCTCCTTGCAACGCACATACTTCCTTTGTGGACAAAGCCCGCAACCCTTGTCCTTATGCGTCGCGCAGATACGCAGCGCCCGTATAATTTCCTTGTCTGTCATAGCGCGTCTTCCTCCGATATCAGACCGTATTTTTTGAGCAGGGCGGGGACTTCGCTCAATCCAATGATCTCGTCCCGGAATGTTTTTATGTGCGTCCAGTTGCGCGGCGCCCCGCCTACCCACTGGAACGTCCAAAGAGACGATTCGTTTTTGTCGTGGTAAATATCGACGCTGAACGCTTTGCCGACACGAAAGCCGTTAGAGTCAAGCCGTTCAGGCTCAAGCATGCCTGATATGTACTGATAGCCATTTCCGTCTATCCCGCTTACTGTGAGTTTGTATACCCCTTTCACATCGCACCTCCTGTTTTCCGTTTCCCTCTTGCCGCCCTCCGGCAGTTTCTCGCTCCGCCATCGGTCATCTGGCTTATGTCGATGATCTCGGCGCGCTTGTCGTAGCCCGCGTTCCGTTCAGCCTCATAGGCAAGCCACGCTTCGCAGGTAGCCCCACAGCCCGGTTCGCGTCGCGGGCAATCCCTGCCGCATGGTCCGGCGTATTTTTGCCTGATCATGTCTTCCTCCTGACCTGCACCGTCACTTCCGCCTCCCAGCATTCCGGTTCCCGGACGGTGATAATCTTCCGCCTCCCGTCCTCCGGGTCCTTGACGCTGACGAGGTAAAACGTCTTGTTCTGCATCTTCTGCGGATACTTCCGCGCCCTTAAAGGCGTTCTGAGCTTCGGCATGAGCCGAGGGTAAATCGGCAGCGGCTCCGGTATGACAATCCAGACCTCGACTCCCTGCTTTATCATGCTTCCTCTCCCAACATCCGCTGCACCGCCGCCCGCTGGAAATCAGACAGCTCGTCCCCGTGGTGCTGCACGTTGTATCCCGGCTTCTTCCCCGGCTGTGACGGCGTGCCCTTCTCATGTTCTTTCGATTCCCACGTCAAAAACTTCTGCTTCCAGTTCCGTACGGGATCGCCCTTCCCGTCGACCCAATTTCCGGCAGAATAATAGTCGAAAAATTTCTGTGCCAGATTCGTGGCTCCACGCTCCTTCGCGTATGCGAAAACATCTTCCAACGTAGGTGGTATAAATTTCTTACGTTTCTTCTCAGAAATAGAACTACTCTCTTTTCTATTTCCATTTCCATTTCCTAAAGGTAATACCGTGGTATTACCGCAAGCACTACCATCCGCTATACCAGAGTTATCATTTTCTTTGTTCCAACGCTTGCTGATGTTCTCCCTTTGACGCTGACAATGCTTGTCCCGTTTTTCGATTTCAAGCTCCATCCGGCGATTGAAGTACTTGCCGTCATCATCCTTCTGAAACTTGCTCATAACCTCGTCTGACGGCTTTTTGACAGCCCGTATGATTTCCTGCATCGTCATATGCCCGCGCTCTCTTTGGAGGCACAGGAGCGTGATATACTGCCCACGCTCCCGCATATCCATCAAGGCACAGCCGGATAGGAAATCCGACGTGTAAAACAAGACGGCAGGGTCTTTGTTGTTTGCCATCCCGCCACCGCCTTAGAACGGCAGCGGATCGCCGACATCTTCGTCCATCATCGTAAACCCGCCGGGGTTTTCCGGGTTCTGCGGTATCGTAAACCCGGGTTTTCCGGGTTCTGCGGTTCGCTTGCCTTCGCCGAAGTAAACACGGTTCGCCACGACCTCGGCAGACCGGCGTTTGTTTCCGTCCTTGTCCTTCCAGTCGCGCAGCTGCAATCTACCGTCCACGACCGCCATGCTGCCCTTGAAGAAGTATCCGCTTACAAAATCAGCGGTTCCCTTCCATGCGACGCAGTCGATGAAATCCGTTTCCTTCTCTCCACCCTCCGGCGTGAAGTCGCGGTCAACTGCCAGCGTGAAGGATGCGACCGAAGTTCCGTTCGGCGTCTTTCTCAGCTCCGGGTCTCTGGTCATTCTGCCCATGATAACAATGTGGTTCAGCATTCTTTGTTCTTCTTTTCGGCAGTTTCCCGCTTTCCAAAGTAGACTTCCAGGACGTCATCGAAACGATACGAGGGCATCTTCTTATACGATTCAGCGAGCATATCGAGCATCAGGCCCTTCTTGGCCAATTCCTCATACTTTTCCGTACTCAGTTTTACATAGGATTCCATAATTACGTTCCTTTCTTATAAATCAGTTTTGTTTCCTCCCAATCGGGATATTTCATTTTGAGATACCGCCTGATATACTCTCTCAGACTTTTGCGCTTCGGCGATTGGTCAAATGCCACATGGCAGCTATCGCATAGCGTCACAATGTTCTCTTCAATTCCAAGCCCGCCCTGCGAGCGTGGGATGTAATGACACCACGGATTGCCGGGGCGGAGGCAGACAATGCAGCGCCCGCCGTCGCGCTCCCAGACGGCTTTCTTGACCTTCTCTGGGATCTTTGTTTTGCTCGTTTCCTTACGCATCCCATTCCCCCTTGAGCCGTTCCAGTTCCTCCGGTGTCAGATACTCAACGCCGACCTGCTTGCAGTCCTCAATGATAAGATCGAGCAGCACGCCCATTTGCTTCTGGTCGAACGTGGAGCTTCCGTAGTACAAAACAACGTTCGTACAGCCGGGGAGCTTTGACTTTAACGTATCGCTGCACCAGCCAATGCCGTTGTGCTCCCATCCGCTTTGCAGCTTCTCGACCGCTTCCGTCGGCACGCATACCACCTGACTGTTTTCCGGGATGTCCGGGATATAGTGCCGGTACAGGTCGCGCACGCCCATGTTCAGCTTGTCTGCCAGTTTGTTCATCAAAACCCACGCATAAGCGTTGGCGTCCAGACTCCGCTTCTTGCGAAATTCCTTGATCGTGACCGTGTACTTCTTCTGCGGGTCCATCTCCCCGGCTACCATCTGGGCTTGTCCGGGCAGCTCCGGTCGGAGTTTCAGCCAGCTCCCCGAAGCGTCCATGCTCCACGACGCTTCAACGATGTTCAGCTCTCTCATGCCTTACTCGCGCAGTTCCAGCAAAGGCACCTGCCAAAGCGCTTTCTCGTCTTTTCCGCTACAGCCCTTGCGCTGAACTGAGAACCTCCCTCAACAACTTGTGTGATCTCCCCGCCGCAATCCGCGCAAATCAAAGCCTTTGTTTGGGCTTGCTGCTTCTCTTTCGGCTGTGCGGTCTGCTTCTGGTATTCGTCTGTGTCGGCGTCCTTTGTATCGTCGATAGCAAACAAGCCGTTGAGTGCATATTTCCGCGCGTAGGATGAAGCTGTACCGGTAATCTGCGGCTCGTCCATGCCCTTCTTGATCTCCGGCTCACGGGCGAAGGCTGTCGTAATGATCTTGTTTTCGCCGTCGGACAGTTCAGCCGTTGCCATGACATAAACACGCCCGCCGGTTTCTGCGATGCTGTCCGAAATCGTCAGCGTGCAGCCAACGGTTTTCAGAAGCGGCTTTACCGCCTCTAAAATGCTCTCGCAGCTTCGGTATTTGTAGCCGCCGAAGTTGTTTGTCTTATCCTTCGGCGCTTTCAGTTCTGCCTGAATCTGAATCAGTTTCTCGTTGATCGTCATATAACCCCTCCAACTCCAATCGGCACCAATAGCCGCGGGCAAACTCGTTGACAATATATTCCCCTGTCAATCTGCACTGTTTCCGGCTGTAGGTCTCAAAAAACGGGCAGAACTGGCAGCAGATGTGGTCCTGATCGAAATAGACGCTGACGCGCGTTTCGACCGGAATATAATCAACGCCGGAACGTCCTTTTTTCATAGCCAAGTTCCTCCAAAATGTGCCTTGTGCCAAGTGTTTCTACCAGAACAGCGATAATCTGGTTGTTCGGGTCACGGTCCTCTCTGTCTGTCAGATCAGCCATGTTCCCTTCGTCTCCGACCCAATACTCGCCGCCCTCATAAATCTCATTGCCGAACACATCGTACATGCACGGCGCTTGCTGTTTGTCTTCCATCATTCCACCAACCTGTATCTGGCATAGCTTGTATCCTCGCCATACCGGTTCTTGCTCGTTTCCATTTCCTTCTTGATCGCGTAACCCTCGCGCTTGAGATCAAAAATCCTCGCCCCCAGACGCATACAGCTGATGTCCCGAATCGCTTCCAGCTGCGTAATGCTGCCGAAGTCGCGCATATATTGCAGGATTCTCTCCGTCTGCTTCATGCTCACCTCCACGCTTCTGTAAACACCGTCCAGAACACGATATCGCGGTACGTGACCTTCTGCTCCTGCGGCGCTTCGGGCGGATTCGCGCATGTGTAGCGGAACCACTCCCGCCATCTGTTGCACATGCAATTTTCCCCGCGTCCTTTTGTGCAGCTCTCACAAGGATGCTCCATATCATGCCCCCGTCAGTATCGCGCCGACGAAGAAGCACGCCGCCGCGCCTCCAAGCGTGACCGCCGCCCGGAACAGGCCAAAGCCAAGCATAACCGCCGTACCGCCCAGCAGCATACACGCCACGGAGAAGCAGGCTGTTTCCGCGATCTTCATCAGGCTCTTTTGCCGCTTGCGAAGCCGCACGATCTCGTCCCACCTTTCGCCAAGCTCGCGCTCCCGCGCCGCCCTGTGGTTTAACTCCGTGATAATCTCAACGTCACTCATTCTCTGCCTCCACAAATTCGCCGCACATGATATTCTCCGGCTTGGTCTTCGCGATAATTTTTCTGTATTCGCTTGTGATTCTCACGCGGAGGCCTGCGTAAATGCCGAACTTACAGCCTGCCTCGATGCCTTCGCCTGCCTCGATGCCACAGCCTGCCTCGATGCCACAGCCTGCCTCGATGCCCCAGCCTGCC
>ERZ773192.675-NODE-675-length-40824-cov-7.311806_pt1 | contig 40824 bp, 41 predicted proteins | sample MGYA00581010_ERZ773192 | MGnify/ENA primary metagenome ERZ773192 (study PRJEB29015, sample SAMEA2737741) | human gut metagenome | biome: human gut; feature: human-associated habitat; material: faeces | place: China | collected 2012 ...
CGCACCGGCGCCTTGCAGCTCACGGCAGGCGGCATAGAACACCGCGCGGTCGCCGTCCGCGCCGCGCATGAGCCGTTCCAGCTCGCGGACGGGGAGCGCCTCGACCGTCACCGTCCCCAGCGTACCGGCCTCGACCGTCCCGCGTGCGCGGGCGTTGTCCGCCCGCGCCGCGAGAATGTCCCCAAGCGCCATCATTCGCCGACGCCGATGGCGTCAAGGCTCTTGAGTTCGCTCGGACGGAAGGTGAACGGCAGGCTCTGGCCGTTGACCTCGCCGATCTTGTAGTTGATGAACGGCAGCTCCGTGAACGCCACGCCCGCAATGGCGTAGCGCTCCTCCTGCCCGTCCACGCTGTCCGGGTCCTTGAGCGCGGTCGTGATGGTGCAGCGCTTGTCCACGCCGCGTCTGGCCTCGTCAAGCACCTCGTAAAAGCGCGTGTAGACCTGCTTGAGCTTCATCGTACCCTCGCCGGAATAGCCGGTGATCTTGCTGTCCACATCCATGCCGAGCTGCACGCGCTCGCGCTGCAGCTTGACCTTGACCGTGATGCTCTCCAGCTCCGCGATCAGCGCGCCGTCCACCCAGACGGACGCAAACGAGCCGGAAAGCGTGCGGTTTGCCTGTAACTGTGCCATATTTTTACCCTCCTTTTACATCGCGATCCTGAGCGTCAGATCCTCCATCGCGTCACAGAACGTCAGGGAAGCCTCCAAAAAGACCTCGCTGCCGGTGTTCGCGCGGAGAATTTCTGCGTCGGACATCTCGCCCGTGTCCGTGCCGTGGCTCTCCAGCCAGCCGCGCTGGCCGGACAGGGACACACGGCACTCGTTGTCCGCCGTCTTGTCCAGCACATCGCCCTCGAGCGCCTTGAAATAGGCGTTGATGGCTGTCACGAGCAGCAGCTTGTTGTCGTAATCGTTCAGCACGCTGCCGATGTAGCCCTCGCGGAAGGTGCGCGTGATGTCCGCGCGGATGAGGTCCACGCCGTCCACGATCTTGATCTTTCGGAACGCCGCGCCGTGCGCGGTCGTGACCGTGGTCAGCGAGTTGACCGCGCGGCCGAGGCAGTAGCCCTCGCCGTTCGGCACAAGGATGAGCTTGCCCGCGTCGATGGCCGCGTCCGCGTCGCTCTGCGCGCCGCAGGAGACGACCTCGCTCAGCTTGGCATAGGTCGCCGAGCGCGTGAGCGGCGTCGCCGCCAGCAGACCCGCAATGCGCGCGGCGTAGTTGTCCGCCGTCACCGCGCCGTCGGTGAGTACGATGTCCTCCGCGCACAGATTGATGATGCCCTCATCGTCGGGCGCCGTCGCGTTCGCCACGACCGCCTTCACGCCGCGGCCCTTGGCGCGCTCGGCCTTGATGTAGCTGATGACCTTCGCCTGCGTCAGCCCCGGCGCGGCAAGGTAGTCAAAGTCCAGCGTGTCGAGCGCGGTGAAAGTGTCCGCCTCATCGCTCCCGAGGCGCAGCACCGCCACCTTGCTCGGCGCGGCCAGAAAGCACAGCTTCAGCAGGCGGTAATTTGCCGCCGTGAACTTGCTCTCGTCCACCTCGCTCAGACTGCGGTACACGGCGCTCGCCGCGCCGCCCTTGGTCGCGTCCGTGACAGCCAGCGCCACGACCCCGCGGCTCGAGCGCTTGACGGCGCTCACCGCCGCCGTTTCAAAGGAAATGTAAATTTCCGGTAAACCCATTTCGGTTTCTCCTCCTGTTATCAAATCAGTTGCTTTCGTTCCAATGCAGCACCTGCATCGTTTCGCCGCCCGCGCCGCCGTCCGCCTTGGGCGGCACGCTTCGCGTCAGCGAGAGCGTAAAGCGCAGTTCATCGCCCTCTGTCTCCAAGCCCTGCGGGGACAGCACGCGCCGCACCTTGCCGCCGCCCGGCACGCCGGAGGGCAGCGCCATCGGAATGCCCCGCAGCAGCACGGGGACCAGCGCCGCGAGCCTTCCGTTTTTGTCCGACCGCTCGCGGTCGCCCGCACACCTTATGCTCACGCGGTAGCGATGCTCGGCCTGCGCCCCGCCCGCGCACAGCACCGCGCCGTCCTCCCGCGCGTCCACGGTAAGAAGCGGGTACTCGCCCGTGTGCCTTGCGGGGGCGCACACGGCGTGAATGCCGCTCTCCCGCTCCAGATAGGCGCGCACGCCCTCTTTGATGTCGTTCAATTTCTCACCTCCGACTCATGTGAGTCTTGTCCGCCGCCTCCCAGCGGCGTTCCCCCCTTGCAGGGGTGATTCTCTTTGCGAAAGAGAACCACCCCCGCACCCCCAAGAGAACGCAAGGGGCGGGTCGCCCCTTGACTCTCGTACCTTTCTCCTCGAATCACCCCTCAGGAACACACGTCCGTGCAGCGGCGCGGCAAAGCCGCGTTTCCATCGGCTTTCGACTTGGTCTGCGCCTATATCCGCTCAGCCGCTGGTGCAGTGCGGTTTCGTTCCCCTCTGCAACCTGTCTCCGCTCTGCCGCTCTGCGGCGGGGTTTCGGACAAAACTCACATGAGTTTTCGTACCAGATACGCAGCAGCGGCTGAGCGGAACAAGAAGCACACCAAGTCGTCAGAAGCTCCTGCACCCCCGTACTGTTCCCAAAAAGTTGGCTTCCCTCGGCAGTCCGGGGGTCAAGGGGCTTGCCCCTTGTGTTTCTCTGGGGGTCGCGCAGGGGGTGGTCTCTTTCAAAAGAGACCATCCCTTGCGAACCGTCAGAGGGCGTCAGCCCTCTTTGTGAGCCGTGCCGCCCTCGGCACTCTCCGCGCGGCTCCGCGCAAAGCGGGTTCTCTTTCGCAAAGAGACCATCCCTTGCTGGCCGTCAGAGGGCGTCAGCCCTTTTGATCTGCCGTGCCGCCCTCGGCACTCTCCTGTGAAGCAGGTACGGATACCTCAAAAACCTCCACCACCGTCACGCAATGGCTCGGATAGCGCACGCTGTCGCTGGCGCGGGCGTGGTAGATTCGCCCGCTTTTGTCCGAAACCGTCACGCGGTCGCCCAGCCGCAGCCAGATCTCCGGCATCGTGTAGAGCGAGAGCGCGTAGCGGCTCTCGACCAGCGCCGCGCCCTCCGCACCGACCGACGGCGCACTCGTGAGTGCGCTGCGGCTGAGCGCGCAGGGAATATCGGCATAGACCGCCCGCTCCGTCCCGTCGGACAACGGACGAAATACGCAGGCCGTGCGGTCGAAGGTGCGCCGCAGCGCCCTTGTCATCCTCGCGTCGCGCATTTTCAGCCCTCTCGGAGCGTTCCGAGCCTGCACCACGGCGCAAGCAGCACGCTTTCGGCGTTTTTCCCGTCCAAATAGGTCACGGATGTGTCGCCGCGCGTGATGCTTTTCACGTCGGACTCACGTGAGACCAGTCCGACCAGCACCGCCGCGACCGCCTGCTCCATCTCCTCCGGAATGTCCGACCGATTGCAATGCGCCAGCGCGCGCTCGCAGGCGATCTCCGCGAGCAGCGCGCCCGCCTCGCCGAGCGGCTCGCCCGCGAGCGCCTCCGCCTTGGCAAGGATGGCGTCCCGCTGCGAGAGCGTCACGCCGCTCATTTAGTTGCCTCCCGCGGCCTGCGCGGGTTCAACGATCGCGCCGAGGGAAACAATGCTCTTCGCCGGCACGAACAGGTCGTAGAGATAGCGCGCCTGAATGGCGGTGCCGTCGAAGAACTGGTTCTCCTCGGGGCCGAACTGCTTGATGGAGTCGAGCTTGCTCACCGCCAGCGGCGCGGAGCAGTGGGCGAGCAGCACATTGATGTCCTATGCGCCGGTCGCGGACACGATGCCGCCGCTGTTGCCGCTGCCGGTCTGCACCGTGACGGCAGTTTTCATGCGGCTCTGCGGCACGAAGATGCACGGCAGATCGTCGAGCAGCATCACATTGTCGTAGGTCACGCCGTTGATGCTCACGCCCGCGCCGAATGTAATGCTGTGGTAGGTGCCGGTCGCCGCGGCGAGGAACGCGCTCTTATTCTTGTGGGAAACGAGCGCCACATAGCCGTCCATGACCTCCGCGTCGTCGCGCACGGTCTGCAAAAGGCCGCAGACCTTCTCGATGATGTTGCTCTTGGTGAGCGCCGCGGACATGATGTGCGTTCCCTTGTGGGCGGTGTCGGCGTTCGCCAGTGCATAGAGCTTCTGGATGCGGTAAGCGTCCTGCTCCTTCACGAGCGCGTTTCGCGCGAACTCACGGATCACATTCTCCGCGGTGGCAAGGAAATTGGTGTCGTTGGGACTGGTGCGGTCGAGCGCGAACTTCACGCCGCGGTCCATCGCCAGGGTGTAGGTCGTCCAGTCGTTCGAGACCGTGCCGCTGGGATAGGCGCTGCCGTCGCTCTTGGTGGCGTCGTAGTTGCCCAGCCCGCTGGTCGAGAGCGTGGAGATCTCCACATCGCGGCCGCCGGTGAAGCGCACCTTGCCCGCCTCCGGGATCATCCAAGCGGTCGCGGACGCGGCCACCAGCTCCTCGTCAATGAACTGCTGGTATGCCTTTGCGTAATCAAATGCCATTATATTACCTCCGGTAATCAAATTTCACCCTCTTTGGGGTATCAGAGCCGCGCCGCCTGAAAGGGATCGCAAAAGGAAGAAAGAGAAAAAAGGAGGACCCTTTCCCGCTGAGCATTGACGGCAGCGGCGCGGCTCATATTTTCAGCATAGCCCGCTTTTCCGCCCGTTTCCCTTGTCGCCGTTCCTCTTTTTCCGTCACAGCCTCCCGCTCACACGGACAAGTCTCACATGAGTTTTCTCTCCCTCGCAGAAAATTTCCCGTTCTGTAGCCCGCGAGCGTGCAACAAAGCCCGCCTTGGCGCTCCTTTATAGAAGCACTTCCCAAAGCCCATTCCGCGAAAGGAGACACTATGACGGCTGCAAGCACACAGCGCGCCGCGGAGCACTCCGCTCCGACGGGCGCAAATTCCCCCGCGCGGGAGGAGGCGGGGCCCGGCGCCGCGGCGCTTGCCGCCCTCTGCGCGGACACAAGCGACTACCGCCGCGCGGCGACGGACCTCGAATACTTCGGGAAATACTACCTGCCGCACTACTTTTCGCTCCCCGCGCCGCCGTTCCACCGTGAGCTGGACGCCCTCTGGCGCTCGCGCGTGATGGACGGAGCCGACCCCGTGCGCGACGCTTGTCGAATTTTATCGAAAACCGGCACACGCACCGCCGTTGCCGCCCCGCGCGGCCACGCGAAATCGACGGTAATGAGCCTTAAAAACGCGCTCCACGCCGCGCTCTACGGCTACAAGCGCTACATCCTCCTTGTCTCTGACACAGAGACACAGGCGGTCGGCTTCCTCGACGCGATCAAGTCGGAGCTGGAGGAAAATCCGCGCATTCTGCGCGATTTCGGCGAGCAGCCGGGCAAAAAAACGTGGAAGACCTCCTCCATCCAGCTTGCCAACGGCTGCCGCATCGACGCGGTCGGCTCGGGGCAGAAGCTGCGCGGACGGCGCAACCACGAGCGCCGCCCCGACCTCATCCTCTGCGACGACATCGAAAACGATGAGGGCGTACGCACCGCCGAGCAGCGCGACAAGCTCGCCGCGTGGTTCTACAAGGCGGTCTGCAAGTCCGGCGACCGCTACACGGACATTCTGATGATCGGCACGGTCCTTCACCATGACGCGCTGCTCGCCCGCGTGCTGAAAAACCCGGGCTTTCAGTCGCGCACCTACCGCGCGATCCTCTCGGACAGCGCCTCGCCGCTCTGGGACGACTGGGAGCGGCTCTACACCGACCTCGCCGACGAGCGCCGCGAGCGCACCGCGCACGCCTTTTTCTACCGCCACCGCAAGGAAATGCTCACCGGCGCGCGCGTCCTCTGGCCGGAGAAGCTCTCGTACTACGACCTGCGCGTCATGCGCCTGGCGGAAGGGGAGAGCGCCTTTCAGTCCGAGATGCTCAACCAGCCGGTGAACCCGGACGACTGCCTGTTTTCGCCCCAGTGGTTCCGCTTCTATAACCCCGCCGAGCTGGATTTCCGCGCCCCGCGCTTCCGCTTTTACGGCTACTGCGACCCCTCGCTCGGAAAATCGGCGCAGAGCGACTATTCCGCCATCGTCACCCTCGCCGTGGACGGCGACAGCGGCACGGCCTATGTCTACGACGCGGACCTTGCCCGCCGCCACCCGGACCGTATCATCTCGGACATTTTGGAAAAGGAGCGCCTGCTGCGCCGCGAAACGGGCCGCGGCTACACGCTCTTCGGCGCGGAGACGAACCAGTTCCAATGGTTTCTCAAGGAGCAGCTCGCACGCGAGAGCGCCAAGGCGGGCTTGTACCTGCCCATTCAGGGCGTCCGCGCGACGGAGGATAAGACGCTCCGCGTCGAATCGCTCCAGCCGGACATCCGCAACGGCTACATTCTCTTCCGCCGCGACCAGACGCTGCTGCTTCAGCAGCTCGCCGAGTTCCCCATGGGCGCGCACGACGACGGCCCCGACGCGCTCGAGGGCGCGCGCACGCTGGCGCGGAAGGGGAGCGCCCCGCTCGACCTTTCCGCCCTGCGCCTGTAGCCCCTTTGCCGCCCTCCGCGCGGCAGAGCAAAGGGGGACCATTCTCAGCGGAAGAATGGCCCCCCTTATACCCCCCAAGACCGCAAGGGCTGCGCCCTTGACCTGCCATTGCCCGCCCCTGCGGGGACGATGCTGCCCACGCTGCGCAAAGAACTGCCCTCCAAGCCGGTCGCGGCTTTCGACTTGGTCTGCTCCTTGCCGCCGCTGCCGCTCTGCGTTGCGGTTTCGGACAAAACTCACGTGAGTTTCCGTACCAAATGCGCAGCAGCGGCTGAGCGGAGCAAGAAGCGCGCCAAATCGTCAGAAGCCCATGCATCCTCATACCGTTCCCGAAAAGTCAGTTTTTCCCCGGCAGTTCGGGGGTCAAGGGCGCAGCCCTTGCGGTCTTGGGGGTTCCAAAGGGGGCCATTCTTCCGCTAAGAATGGCTCCCTTTGTGAGCCGTGCCGCCCTCGGCACTCCCCGCGCGGCTCCGCGCAAAGCAGGTTCTCTTCAACTAAGAGAATACCCCCTTTGATATTACGCTGCCCCTCGCGGCGGCAAAACGAAAGGAGATCACCATTATGTCAACCAACATCCAGCTTCTCAGCGCCATTCGTCCCTCGGACATTCCCGCCGAGTACGCCGATCTCGTCGAGGTCCTCGGGCTCGACGGCTTTCTCACCCTCGTGGACCTGTGCGGCGGGCAGAGCCTGTACATTCCCAAGGGCGAGACGCTGCGCCGTGACGGGCGCGACCGCGAGATCCGCGCCCGCTTCAACGGCGGCAACTACCGCGCGCTCGCGTCGCAGTTCCGCCTTTCCGAGCGCCAGATCCGCAAGATCGTCAACGGCACGCGCGTATGAAAACACCCACAGGGCAGGGGAGAGGCGGCAAGGGCTCGGACAAAACTCACCTGCGTCCCGTCCCCGCCCACATTTCCTTTGCATTTTTCCCCCGAATATGCTATAATCCCTCCCGAAACCACAATTTCTACGCGGGAGGTGTCCCCATGCCGCATTTCACCGAGTCGCTCGATGCGCTGCGCCGCGAAGCGCCGGCGCGTTTCCTCGAAACGGACCAGTTCGCCGAGATGCTCTCAACCTACCATAAGCTCAAGCCGCTCTCGCTGAGCAAGCCGAAGTCCTTCGCCAAGCAGTGCGCGGAGTACGACTTCACGCGCATCTACCCGCTCATGGACGCCTTCCTCGCGGAGCACGACCTTTCCGCGCCGGACAGGCTCGCCGCCCTCGCGGGGGAGAGCGCGCCGGAGACCGTGGCCTTCGCCTCGGCCCTCATCGACATTTACGCCGACTCCGTGGCGAAGCTGACGCGCGAAACGGAGTACGACACCGTCGGCAACAGCCCCGCGACCTACTTCATCTGCGGCGTGTGGGCGAACATGAAGCGCGGGCGCGAGTTCCATCCCGCCTCCAACGGCATCACCGTCACCTACTCCCAGCCCGACGCCTACGGCAACCAGTCCATCTCCTACAAAAATAAAGACTACGAGATGACGCTCATCTTCGAAGCCGTCGATAAATACACCAAGAACCTCTCGTGGACGGCGCACCGCCTCCTCATCTATACCCTCATGTGCGGCAACCGGGACGGCTGGCGCGGCAACGCGGCGGACTTCAACATCGCCGACTATATGGCGTGGTCGGGGCTTGCGAGCCGCGACGCGGCGTACCGCCAGCTCAAAAAGGATGTCCAGTCCATCACGAACCTCAAGCTCACCGCCGAATCCTACAAAAAATACTTCGAATCGTTCTACATCACGCACCTCGCCACCGAGGCCAACATCAAAAAGTACACCGGCGAGGTTCACATCGCCTTTGCCGAGAACGTCCGCCTCTTCCTCACCCAATACTACCAGCTCATTCCCGACTGGATGGGCCAGCTGTCCGAAAACGCCTACCGTCTGGCCTATTACCTCTACTACCGCGCGCGCAAGGCGCCGCTCGACGAGGACGGCAGCTTCCTTGTCCGCGTGGAGGACATCATTCAGTACATCGGCCTTCCCACCAAGGAGGAGGTCAAGAACCGCAACTACGACGAGGCGATCATCCGCCCGTTCAATAAGGCGGTCGAGGAGATCGAGGGCGTCGCCAACGGCTCCATTCATATGTCCTTCGATTACGACAACATCAACTCCTTCCTCGCGGGCAAGATGACCGTCGGCATCGACGAGACGATGCAGGACTATGCGCACAAGCTCGAGCGCTCCCGCGCAGCAAAGCAGCTCGAGGCGGGCAAAAAGCGCCGCCGGAAGCCCGAACCGCCCGCCGAAGCAGGGGAGGGCGGCGAAAACACCAAATGATCTGCTTTTTACTCGCCCCTGCTTTCTTTTCCAATACCATGCCGATGAACTCCAAGGAGGCGCACTATGCAAGAAAATGCTCTGCTTTCCGTCATTGTCCCTTGCTACAACGAGGCGGATAACCTGCCCCTGTTCTATCAGCACATCCTTCCGGTCTGCCGCTCTTTGTGTGAGCAGGGGAGTATCTCTGATTATGAGATCCTCCTCGTCAATGACGGATCGAAGGATCGTACTCTTCCCACCATGCGGGCGCTGTCTGAGCAGGATCCCCATGTGTTTTTCCTCTCCTTTACCCGAAATTTCGGCAAGGAGGCCGCCATGCTGGCGGGGCTCTCTCACAGTCGCGGCGACTTTGTAACGATCATGGATGCCGATCTGCAGGATCCTCCCGAGCTTCTGCCGGAAATGTTCTCCGTGCTTCATAACGGGGAGGGGAACGAATGTGTAGCAACGCGCCGCAGCTCGCGAAAAGGTGAGCCGCCGCTGCGTTCTCTTTTTGCCAATCTCTTTTATTGGCTCATCAACCTCATCTCCGATGTCAAGATCGTTTCCGGTGCACGCGACTTCCGGCTGATGACGCGACGTATGGTGGACTCCATTCTGTCTCTGCATGAAAAAAGCCGTTTTTCCAAGGGCCTTTTTGTTTGGCCGGGCTATCAGACCGCTTATTTGGAATACCCGAACATAGAGCGCACACGCGGCCGGTCCGGCTGGTCCTTTTGGAGGCTGGTCAAATACTCTCTTGACGGCATTACTGCGTTTTCCGTTGCACCGTTGCGCCTCGCCTCGATCACAGGCTGCCTGCTGTGCATCGGCTCTTTGCTGGCCGCCCTTTATTTTGTCGTTCAAAAGCTGACGGTCGGCATTCCCGTGCAGGGCTATGCTCTTTTGATGTGCAGCATCTATTTTCTCGGCGGCATCCAACTGCTCGGTATCGGTATTTTGGGTCAGTATCTCGGCAAAATATTTATCGAAAGCAAGCGCCGCCCGGACTATGTGATAATGGAGAGCTGCCTTGCTCCCTCTCATCCCTCCACTGCGGAATGAAAAGGACTCCTTATGAAACAGGAAATGTATGATAGCATGTACCGCACTGAGCGTTATCACTGGTGGTTCCACGGAAAGCGTGAGCTCGTGCTCGCTTTGGCGGCGCCGTATCTGTCCGCCTTGCCGGCGCCGCACATCATAGACTTCGGCTGCGGCTGCGGAGCAATGCTTGAGGCGCTTTCTCCCTTCGGCACAGTGACCGGCTCAGATTTTTCTCCCCTTGCGCTGGATTACTGCCGCAAGCGCTTTCCCTGCGAGCTCCGCCAGCTCGATCTTTCCCTTCCGTCTGTGCCAAACGCCCGCTTTGACTTCGGCGTCGCGCTGGATGTTCTGGAGCATATCGAAAACGACTTAACAGCGGCAAAGAATATCTTTTCCTGCCTTCGCCCCGGCGGCACCTGCATCATTACCGTCCCCGCATACCAGTGGCTTTGGTCCGCCCACGATGAAAACTGTATGCATAAACGCCGCTATGACCGCCGTACACTGCAAAGCCTGCTCCTGCGGTCTGGCTTTGAGATCGAATTTCTCAGTTACTACAATGCGCTCCTGTTTCCCGCGGCAGCGGCCGTCCGTCTGCTCTCCCGCTGTCTCCATACAGATCGGGAAAGCTCCTTGGAAAACGGCTTTCGGGATTCTCCCGTCAACCGCCTGTTATTTCGTATTTTCCGCTTGGAAAAAGGGGTTCTCGGCAGGGGAAGGACCTTTCCCTTCGGCCTGTCGCTGATCGCCGTGGTAAGACGCCCCGAATAAAAAGCACCCTCAGCTGCGTACCGGCATCGCATTGCCGCTTTGCTTCCGGCACAGTAAATCCCCGCTATTATGCTTTGTAGGAGTTCCACCTTATGATGACCAGTCGAGACTTTACCAGTATCATCAACTTTATTTTGGATAACATCTGCCCCCCTATTTTGAGGGATTGCTATCCCTTGATGTTCCCCATATACTATCTGGCTTACGGAAAACAGACTGCAAGGCTCTTGAAATACAAGGATCGCTACCCCTTTCTGAGCGAAGCGGAATATGCGGAATATTATGCCTGCGCGGCAACAACGAGACTATCAGCCCGCCCCACAGATCTAAATGAGGCAGGGCTTCGTTTCGTTCTGTCTCATATCCCCGCAGGCTCGGTGTGTTTGGACGCCGGCAGCGGACGCGGGTTTCTGGCAAAAAAAATCTCATCAGCCGGAAACACCGTATACGGGCTGGATATCGAGAAGCCCAAAGATTTCTCCGAGGCCGACGGCTATACCTTTGTCAGCGGCTCCGTGGAAAATATCCCTTTTCCGGACAATGCCTTTGATGTCGTCGTTTGTACCCATGTGTTGGAGCATGTCCGGGATCTGAACAAGGCTATGCAGGAGCTTTTGCGCGTTGCTGAAAAGCGCCTGCTGATCGTCTTGCCCCGGCAGCGGGAATATCGCTTTGTAGCCGACCTGCATATCCGCTATTTTCCCTATGCCTACAATGTGCAGAAAGCCCTCTCCGTTCCAAATGCCGTTATCACGCGGGTCGGCTCCGATTGGGGCATCATTGTGGAAAACCCGTCGGTTTGCCCTTACCAACCACACCACGATCTCTAAAATAAGGAGGTTTCCGTTATGCTTGCAAAAAAACGCTTCTCCTTTTCCCAATTTTTTCTGCTGCTCCTTGCTCTTGTCTGCGTGCTTGCAGTCTTTTTCCGCACTCCGTTCGGCGTTGATGTGACCGATGAATCTTTTTACTGTTCAGAGCCCTATCTGCTGCTGCACGGCTCCGTTCCATATGCAAGCAACTGGTCACAAACGCCATTGACTTTCCTTCTCACAGCTCCCGTCATATGGCTGTATACCACACTCACCGGCGGTACGGACGGTCTCTTCCTCTTCTCGCTCTACGCCGGTGTGGTATTTCGCCTGCTAATTTCCTTCGTCATCTGGCGCCTCCTGCGCCAACATATCGATGAGCGCTCAGCCGCACTGTCCGCTCTCATTCTCTTCTGCTGCAATATGGGGCATACGCGTGGACTGAATTACAATGTGCTCTCCCTCTATCTGCTGGCACTCGCCGGAACTCTTCTGTTCCACGCCCTTTCTCTGGACGAGCCTTCCCGTGCATCCCTCCTAAGTGCCACGGCGGGCGTGACGATGGCACTATGTGCGCTGGCGCATGCTTCTCAGCTTGTCAACTGTGTGCTGCTTGGGGTCGTCCTGCTGTTGGACAGCCGCAAAAAGCCTCGTGATAGGTCTCTTTTCCTGCACTATATCCTCGCCGGTCTTGCTGTCGCGTTCACCGTCGTGCTCGGTCTGGAGCTTGCCAGCAATTGGTCACTCTTTTCCGGCCTTCTCACTTCTCTGCGTGTCAATAACTACTATCGCATCCCTCATCTATCGATAGTCACGCAGTTGCTTGACACTAAAAACGACATCACCGTTTATCTCCTCCGTCACTTTCTGCCGGCTTTTGGAGCTTGCCTCGCCCCCTTACTCCTTTTCTTCTCCGTCAAACGCCGTTCCCTGCACCGAGCAGCCTCTCCGGCGCTGCTGCTCAGTCTTATTGGAGGCACTTGTCTGTACCTGCTTTGGCTGACACAGCGCAGGGGAGATGTCTTTTCCAGCGACTATGCGGCGTTCTGCCTTTTCCTTCTGCTTCCTCTGTACCTGTTCTGGATGGCTTCCGCGCAAAAGAGAGTCGCCGCGCGTCTGCTCATAACGGTCGCCCTCCCATGCCTATCCTCTCTGCTCATCACCGCTGCTGCTTCCCACGCTCCTGCCAACTACCGCTACTATATCCTCACCTTCGCCGCTGCCTTGACTGTTCCGTTCGCCTCCCTCGCCCTTCAGACCTGCTTTGCGCCAAACGGAGCCGCCCAGCATACCCTCCGCTCCGCTCCCGCATTGCTCCTCGGCACGCTTTTCTGCACGGTTCTCCTTGTCAACCTTTATACTAATGTTTACCGCGACGCCCCCATCATACAGCAGACCGGCCGCGTAGAAAGCGGCTTTTACCGTGGCTGCCGCACAACACCCGAGCGGTCAGAAGCCATACAGAGGCTGGAGCGGACCATCGCCTCTGTCACCTTACCCGGCAAGCGCGTCCTGATTGCAGACCTCTTTCCGGCTGGATATCTCTCAAGCCGAGGGATCCCTTTCACCCCGACCACATGGGACCCCTCCATGTCCCGCTACGGCTTCAAGGATATGACCATCTTCCAAGCCTACTTTGAAAAGCAAAACGCGGTCCCCGACATGATTCTTTTTGTCAAAAGCGAAGAGGACTCACCCCTCTCCATAGACGATCCCGACAACGAGTGGTCACAATATATCCGTGAGCACTATACGCAGACCGCCGTTTTCGGTGAAGGGATGTTTTCTATGCGCGTATTTGAAAAAAACACCCCCTGACCCCCACCCTTCTGCACGATACAAAGTCGGCTTCCGCGCACGCCGACCGTCCAAACCGCCGCATTTTCGACGTTTTTTCCCCTATCCGTCCGCATCTGTGCAAAAGAGTACGCACAAACCTCTCCAAATCCGAAAAAAGACCGCGTTTTCACGTGAAACGTGCATAACTTCTCCACAAAGCGGGCATACTACACCTTTTCTTCCCACTTCGCATCGTGCAATAACGACTTCAACCCGTGCAGTTCCTGCTTCGACCCGTGCAGAAATTTTTTTCGCGGCTCTCCCATTCTGCGGTTTTTAAGGGGATTTCTTCCCCCTTTGTCCGACCCTATTCTCCTTATGGATATTTAAGATAAATTACGGCCACGCTCCGAACCTGCTCCGGAGGGTGGCTGTGCTATACTATCTTCAGAAACGCTCACCGAAAGGAGCCTTCTCCCATGCCCGACACCTTCGACACGCTTCGCCCGTACCTCGCTGACTACCTCCGCGCGTGCGGGATCGACCCACGGCGGCGCTTCCGCTGCCTGAACCCGGACCACCTCGACCGCAACCCCTCGATGGCCTACGACGCCCGCCGCCATAAGGTCCACTGCTTTGCCTGCGGTGCGGACTACGACCTCTTCGACCTCCTTACCATCGACCGCTCCTATTCCTCGCCGCTCGAAGCGCTGGCCGAGGCGAGCCGCCTGTACGGTCACGGCGATGTGACCGTTTTCCGCACCGCACCGGAAACGCCGCGCCGCGCCGCCGGCAGGGGAGGGGAGAGCCGTTCCGCAGCCCGCACCGAAAGGGGAGACCTCACCATGACCGCAGAGCAGACCGCCGCCTACATCACCTCCTGCGCGGAAAAGCGCGGGCAGACCTCCTACTTCTCCTCCCGCGGCATCAGCGAGCAGACCGCCGCGCGCTTCTCCCTCGGCTACGACGGCGCACTCTCCTGCGTGGTTCTGCCGTGCGACGGCGGGCACGTCGTCCGCCGCTCCATCACCGAAAAGCGCTACCTCAACGAAAAGGGCGTGCCGTCCCCGCTTTTTCAGAGCGCGCTCCTCTCCGGAGGCGAGCCGGTTTTCCTCGTCGAGGGCGTGTTCGACGCGCTTTCCGCCGAAGAACTCGGCTTCCGTGCCTGCGCGATGAACGGCAGCGGCAACCGCACCAAAATTGCCGCGATCCTCCGCACCCTCGCGCCCTACGCCCCCATTCTGCTCCTGCCGGACAACGACCGCGCGGGCGATGAGTGGGCGACCGCCCTCACCGATGAATTCCCTTGGCTCTACCGCTGTCCTCCGCTGCCCGAGGGCAAGGACCTCAACGAGCTGCTCTGCACCGACGCGGGCGAAGCCGCCGATTTCCTTACCCGCTGCCTGACCGACCGCCTTGCGCACCTGCCCCCCGCCTACGACACCCTCTCCGCCGGCGCGCAGATGGACGCGCTCGACGCGTACATCGCCCAGCAGGCCGCGCGTCCCGCGCTTTCGACGGGCTTTCCCGCGCTCGACCGCGCGCTCGACGGCGGACTGTACGACGGCTTCTACGTCCTCGGCGCCATTTCCTCCCTCGGCAAGACCGCCTTCTGCATGCAGCTCGCGGACCAGCTCGCGCAGCAGGGGAGGGACGTCCTCATTTTCTCCCTCGAGATGACCGCCTTCGAGCTGATGGCGCGCTCCGTGAGCCGTGAGACGTTCCTCGCCGACGCCACCGCGAAAAAATCCCTCTCCAAAACCGTGCGCGGGGTGCTCGACGGCAGGCGCTACCCCCACTATCCGCCCGCAGAGATCACGCACCTCGCGGAAGCGAAAGCCCGCTACGGCTCCTACGCCAAGCACCTCTGGTTCCGCGAGGGCGACCACGAGACCTCCCTTGATTTTATCCGCGCCGAGGTCGCGCGCCACATCCGCGAGACCGGCGTGCGCCCCGTCGTCCTCATCGACTACCTCCAGATCATCGCCCCCGTGGATGTCCACTTCACCGACAAGCAGAACCTCGACCGCATCGTCTGCGCGCTCAAGAAGCTCTCGCGCGAGCAGGAGCTGACCATTCTCGCCATCTCGTCGTTCAACCGCGAAAACTACAACATGGAGGTCTCCATGTCCGCCTTCAAGGAGTCCGGCGGCATCGACTACTCCGCCGATGTCCTCATCGGCCTTCAGGCCAAGGGCGCGGGCAAGCCGAGCTTCAACATCGACGAAGCCAAGCGCGCCGACCCGCGCGAGATCGAGCTGCGCATCCTCAAAAACCGCTCCGCCGCCATCCCGCAGCCCATTCCTTACCGCTACTATCCCGCCTTCTCCTGCTTTGAAGAGCTGTAAAGGCCGCAAAAAGAAAAGACTGCCGTCTGCCGTATTCCGCAGGCGGCAGCATTTTCCGGCGCAAAACGCGGCAAAATAACCGATTTTCTGTTGCAAAGTGTCAAAAGGCGTAGTACAATAAACTCGAATTTGTATGCTGGCGGGCGAATGCCCTGCCGCGTTTTACGAAAGATGGACAGCGCCGGCGCTGTGTTCTTTTCTTTATAGAAAAGAACGATCCCCCACCGCGGCTGGCGGACGGGTCGCGCCGCGCAGATAGGACAGCCATGAATCGATTCCGAAAAGAAGTATTGTTTCTCTGCGATGCGCTGATCTTCGCGGCATCTGTGGCATTCTTCCTGCTCGTCTATTCCCACTTCGACTATGCAGAGGTTGGCACGACGGGTAACGTTGGCGGACACATTGCCCTGCTGTACCTCAGTACGGTGTTCTTCCAGCTCGTGTTCAAAACCTACGACAGCCTCTGGCGCTATGCCGAGAGTCAGGAGTACCTGAGCCTGCTCGCCGCGGCGCTGTGCGGCTTTGCCGCCTACGAGGTCATTGCCCGTGTTTCGTCGATGGGGGCGATGTCTTTCGTCCTGCTCCTCGGCATCGCCTGCGCGTGGGTGCTCGGTATGCTGACCGTGCGATTCCTTTATCGCGGCTACCGCACGCGCATCCTGCGGCGTGACCGCAGCTCGCTTGTGCCCGTCGCCATTCTCGGTGCGGGCGAGGCGGGCGCGCAGCTCGTTTCGGAGCTTCGGCAGAATCCCGCCAGCCGCTACCGGGCCGAGTGCTTCTTCGACGATGACCGCACCAAGCGCGGCAAAATGCTTCACGGCGTTCCCGTGCGCGGCACGCTCAAGGAGGCGGTGGAGAAGATGTCCGCCGTCGGCCTGACCAACGCCATCTTCGCCATTCCCTCCATGCCCGACGCGCAGCGCAGCGCGGTGCTGAGAGGTCTGAGCGAGGGCGGCATCCATGTCATGACCCTCCCCGGTACGCTTGAGCTGATCGGCAAGACCGCGAGCGTTTCCCAGCTGCGCGAGGTGCAGATCGAGGACCTGCTCGGCCGCGACGAGGTCATGCTCGACCCTGCGCCGGTCGAGGCGCTGCTGCGCGGCAGGACCGTCCTCGTCACGGGCGGGGGCGGGAGCATCGGCTCGGAGCTGTGCCGCCAGATCGCGAAATATTCCCCCCAAAAGCTCGTCATCTTCGACATCTATGAGAATAACGCCTACGACATTCAGCAGGAGCTGAAATTCCAATACGGCGCGGACCTTGACCTCGCCGTCGAGATCGGCTCCATCCGAGATGGCGAGCGGCTCATGCGCCTGATGGAGCGCTACCGTCCCGAGGTCGTATTCCACGCCGCGGCGCACAAGCACGTCCCGCTCATGGAGTCCTGCCCGCAGGAGGCCATCCGCAACAATGTTTTCGGCACGCTCAACCTCGTCCGCGCCGCGGATTCCTACGGCGTGCAGAAGTTCATTCAAATATCGACCGACAAGGCGGTCAACCCCACAAATATCATGGGCGCGAGCAAGCGGCTGTGCGAGATGATCGTGCAGTCCATGGCGCAATGCTCGAATACCACCTTCGCTGCCGTCCGTTTCGGAAATGTTCTCGGCTCGAACGGCTCGGTCATCCCGCTCTTCCGCCGCCAGATCGCCGCGGGCGGCCCCGTCACCGTGACGGACGCGCGCATCATCCGCTATTTTATGACCATTCCGGAGGCGGCGTCGCTCGTGCTCGAGGCGGGCGCGATGGCGAACCAGAACGAGCTGTTCGTCCTGAACATGGGCAAGCCCGTGAAAATTCTCGACCTTGCCGAGAACCTGATCCGTCTCTCCGGCTTTGAGCCGTACGTCGATATTGACATCGTGGAGACCGGCCTGCGCCCGGGCGAAAAGCTCTATGAGGAGCTGCTCATCGCGGGCAATAACACGGAAAAGACGGCGAACGACAAGATCTATGTCGAGCACCAGCCGCTCGTCACCCCCGCCGAGCTGGAGGAGAAGCTGGAGGTCCTCCGCGACGCGCTGGAAACGGAAAATGCGGACAGGATCCGCGCCGCGCTTCACCGCGTCGTCCCGACCTTCCGCGAGCCGGATGAGATCAACGCCGCCCAGGGCGACACGGTAGAGGTCCCCGCCCAGACCGCGGGATAAAAAAGAATCGGAGGTATTCCAGAATGAAGCTATTAGTCGTCGCCGCGCATCCGGACGATGAGGTCCTCGGCGCGGGAGCTGCGATGTACCGGCTTGCACAGGAGGGGCATGAGATCAATGTGTGCATTCTCTCCGGCGCGGTGCAGGCGCGTCAGTTCCGACCCTCCGATCAGGAGCTGGAGGCCGATATTTCTCGAAGCGGGGATGTATTGTCTGTCACGCGCCGTTTCATGGGCGGCTTTCCCAATATCGAGCTGAACACGGTCCCGCACCTGCATCTGGTGCAGTTTATTGAAAAGGCCCTGCTGGAAACGGGGGCGGATACGGTTATCACCCATCATCCGGGCGATACGAATAACGACCATCTGCATACATCGCTGGCCTGTCAGGCCGCCATTCGGCTGTTCCAGCGCAGAAGCGATGTCCCGCCCATTCGGGAGCTGCTTTATATGGAGGTTCTCTCTGCGACGGACTGGGGCGTGAACTCCGCAATGAATCCCTTCCGTGCAAATACCTTCGTTGAAGTAGGGGAGGAGGGCGTGCGGAAGAAGATCGAGGCTCTCTCCCGCTATCGTGGGGTCATGCGCCCCTATCCGCACCCCCGCAGCGAGGAGGCCCTCATGGGGCTTGCCGCTTACCGCGGGGCGCAGGCGGGTATGGTGTATGCCGAGGCGTTTGAATCCGCGTTCCGGCGCGGCTTATAAAGGAGGTCCTCTATGATCCGTATAGCATTTGCGACCTGCGTCCAGCTGGGCTTGTCCTGTATTCAGGAGGTCTATCGGCTGGGCGGGCGGTTCGATCTGTTCATCACGCTGAAAGATGATATGGCCGCGCAAAAATCCGGCCGTATTTATTTGGATGAGGTCGCGTCCGCGCATGGAACGGAGCTTCTGAAGATCCGGAATATCAACGATCCGGAGGTCATTGCGGCGCTGAAGGCACACGGGATCGACTGGCTGTTTATCATCGGCTGGTCGCAGATCGCTCACGCCGAGGTGTTGCACACGCCTAAAAAGGGATGCATTGGCATGCATCCAACATTGTTGCCGAAGGGGCGCGGACGGGCGGCTATCCCATGGGCAATTCTCTACGGTTTGAAGGAAACTGGTGTGACAATGTTCCGGCTGGATGAAGGTGTGGATACCGGAGACATCATCGCGCAGGGCGTCATTCCCATGCGCGACGGCATCACGGCGACCGAGCTGTACCATCTGGTGGACGAGATGCACGTGGAACTGATGCGCCGTCATTGGAACGAGATCGTATCGGGACACGTGACCTGCACGCCGCAGAACCCCTCGCAAGCGACGGTATGGAGCGGACGGAAGCCGGAGGACGGTGAGATATTCTCTTCCATGACGATGGGGGAGGCCGGGCGCATGGTACGGGCGGTCACGCACCCATATCCCGGCGCGTTCCTCCGGCAGGGCGGGAAAACGCTGCGGATCTGGTCGGCGCGGACCGATCCACTGTCCGGACCGATCCCATTAAAGGACGGATATTTGATCCCGATAGAGTATGAGGTAGAGGAAAATGGTGCTCCAACAGCTGATTAAGCGCTTATTTGATATAATATGCTCCCTGCTGCTTCTGATTGGGTTTCTTCCGGTCTGGCTGCTCGTTGCGCTGGTCATCAAGCTGACCTCGCCGGGACCGGTCTTTTTCTTGCAGATGCGTCCCGGCTATAAAAAGCGCCTGTTCAAGATATATAAATTCCGTACCATGCGGCTCGGCTCTGAAAAAATGGTCAAGGGACAGGAGGTCATGCAGGACGATGTGCGCATTACCCCCTGCGGTCGTTTTCTTCGCCGCACTAAGATCGATGAGATCCCGCAGATAATCAATGTGATCAAGGGCGATATGAGCTTAGTGGGTCCTCGGCCCGAACGGGTGGAGTCATTAGAGGATTATGATAACGAGATATCTAAGCGTTTGGATGTTCTTCCTGGCATGACGGGGCTTGCTCAGGTGAGCGGCAATATTTATTTGGATCTTCAGGATCGATATGTTCTTGATGTTTACTATGCAGAACATTTCAGTCTGTGGCTTGATGTGAAAATATTGCTGCGCACGGTCGGTGTGATTTTACGGGGTGAGGCATATTATCAGGATTTTCCTCTGGTGCAGCTGCCTGAAAGGACAACAGAGAAGGAGCTTATTGCGAAATGAAGCGTGTACTGATCGTTGGTCCGCACAGCTATATTGGCAGGCACTTTCAGGCTTACCTACGACAGTGGCCGGAGCAGTATGAAACGACCTCTATAAGTGTGAGGGATAATATGTGGCGGACCCTCGATTTTTCCGAATACGATGCGGTTCTCTATGCTGCGGCGATTGTTCATCAGAGGGAGACGGACGAAAACCGACCGCTTTATGAGCAGGTGAATTGCCACCTTGCCATACAGCTTGCGGCAAAGTCCAAGCAGGATGGTGTCCGGCTGTTCATTTATCTCAGCTCGGTTAGCGTTTATGGCGTAGACGAGGGTGTACTTACACCGGAAACGAAACCGGCTCCCGTGACCGCTTATGGCCGTTCCAAGCTCCACGCGGAGGAGGAGCTGCGTCCCTTGGCGGACAACGGTTTTCAGGTCACGCTGCTGCGGATCCCCATGGTATATGGCCCCGGCTGTAAGGGCAATTACCGGGTGCTGGAAAAGCTGGCAGGTGTACTGCCCTTCTTTGCGGATTATCCCAACCAGCGCAGCCGCATTTCTATTGACACCTTGTGTGCGTTCCTGCACCGGTGCGTTGATCTGCCGGAGAGCGGTCTGTATTTCCCGCAGGATGCGGAATACGGTTGTACCAGCCGTGAGATACAGAAGCTTGCGGCTCAAAGAGGGCGGAAATTACCCTTGTGGAAATGGCTAAACCCGGAAGTCTGGCTGCTGGCGCACACGACCCAAAAGGGGAGGAAGGCCTTCGGCACCTTAATTTACCAAGGGCCGTCCTGTATTGAGAAATTTTGAGAAGGGAATCGGCAGATGAAGCGGGATATTCTTTTTCTGTGTCAGTTCTTTTATCCAGAATATGTGTCCTCTGCTACACTGCCATTCGATACGGCATTGGCGCTGGCGCGGGCCGGGCATACTGTGGACGCCCTCTGCGGCTATCCCAAGGAATATGCCGATGGGCAGACGCCGCCCCGCCAGGAGGTACACGAGGGCATCCACATTCGTCGTTTGTCCTATTTGCAGCTCAAACGTACCAGTACAATAGGCCGGATCGTTAATTATCTGTCCTTTACGGCGTCTGCTTTGCTGCATATCAGCGCCCTACGGCAGTATCGGGCGGTCATCGTTTATTCTAATCCGCCGCTGCTGCCATGGGTGGCGGCGATGGCAAAGCGGTGGTTCGGCTGTAGACTTATTTTTGTAGCGTATGACCTGTACCCTGAGATTGCTCTGCGTACCGGTGCGGCCCGGGAGGGCGGTTTGATGGTGCGGGTCATGAAGCATATCAATCGCTGTGTCTATCCCCGGGCGGATCAGGTTGTGGCATTGTCCTCGGAGATGCGGACGTTTATCGCGGCGAACCGGCCGATACCGCCGGAGCGCATCTGCGTCATTCCAAACTGGTATCAGGACGAAGGCCCCCGGCGGGAGCCGTCCCCGGATAATCGGTTTTATGATGCGCTGCACGGCAGATTCGTGATAGGTTATTTCGGCAATCTGGGCACGGCGCAGGATCTGGATACACTTCTGGACGTCATCCGCCTGATGAAGGATGACTCGACCGTCCATTTTCTCTTTGCGGGACACGGCAACAAGCTGCCGCATCTGCGGGAGGCTGTGGAACAGGAGGATCTGACCAATGTCACGATCTGCGGCTTTCTCCACGGTAAGGATTTTCAGGACGCGTTGGAAATTGCCGGCTGTGCGGTGGTAAGTCTTGCGCCGGGGCTGACTGGTGTCTGTGTGCCCAGCAAAACCTATAGCTATATGATGAAGGGAATACCACTGCTGGTGCTGATAGGACCGTCCGACATTGCGGCGGACGCCGAAAATGGCGCGGGCTTCCGTGTGGACAACGGTGACAGCGCGGCGATGGCGAGCGCCATTCGCCGCTTGCGGGATGATCCAGCCCTGTGTGAGCGGATGCGGCAGACCTGCCGGGCGCTCTATGAGGAGAAGTACACGACGGAGCACTCTACTGCCCGGTATGTGGAGCTGTTTCAGTCCCTTTTACCGATAGATTTTTCAGAGAGAGGACATTCTCAGTCATGAATTGTTCGATTTTTCACGGCAAAACCCTCCTCATCACCGGCGGCACGGGCAGCTTCGGCAACGCCGTGCTGAACCGCTTCCTCACCACGGATATTGCCGAGATCCGCGTCTTTTCCCGCGACGAGAAGAAGCAGGACGATATGCGCCACGAGTTTCAGGCCAAGCTGCCGGAGGCGGCGGGGAAAATCAAGTTTTACATTGGCGACGTGCGAGACCTCGCGTCCGTGAAGTCCGCCATGGTGGGGGTGGACTATGTGTTCCACGCCGCCGCCCTCAAGCAGGTGCCCTCCTGCGAGTTCTTCCCCATGGAGGCCGTCCGCACCAACGTCATGGGCACGGACAACGTCCTCACCGCCGCCATCGAGGCGGGGGTGGAGAGCGTCATCTGCCTCTCCACCGACAAGGCCGCCTACCCCATCAACGCCATGGGCATCACCAAGGCGCTGGAGGAGAAGGTGGCGGTGGCCAAGTCCCGCACCTCCGGGAAGACCCGCATCTGCTGCACCCGGTACGGCAACGTCATGTGCTCCCGGGGCAGCGTGATCCCGCTGTGGATCGACCAGATCAAAAACGGCCAGCCCATCACCGTCACCGAGCCGTCCATGACCCGCTTCATCATGTCGCTGGAGGAAGCCGTCGATCTCGTCCTCTTTGCCTTTGAACATGGGCAGAACGGCGATCTCTTCATCCAGAAGGCCCCCGCCTGCACCATCCAGACCCAGGCCGAAGCGGTTTGCGAGCTCTTTGGCGGCAAAAAGGAGGATATCCGGGTCATCGGCATCCGCCACGGCGAAAAGCTCTACGAGACCCTCCTCACCAACGAGGAATGCGCCAAGGCGGAGGACATGGGGGATTTCTACCGGGTCCCTGCCGACAACCGCAGCCTGAATTACGACAAATATTTCTCCGAGGGGGACGAGCAGCGCAGCACCCTCACGGAGTTCAATTCCAACAACACGCGCATCCTGAATGTGGCTGAAACAAAGGCGCGCATCGCCGCCCTCGCCTACATTCAGGCGGAGCTTGCGCGGCAGGAGAAGTGATATGAACATTCTTGTCACCGGCGCAAGGGGCATGGTGGGCACCGCCCTGTGTGCAAACCTCAAAAACCTGCGCGACGGCAAAAACCGCACCCGCCCCGGCCTGCGCATTGATAAGATCTACGAATACGACCTCGCCTCCACCCCTGCCGAGCTGGAGGACTACTGCGCCAAGGCGGATTTCGTGTTCAACCTCGCGGGCGTGAACCGTCCGGAAAATCCCGAGGACTTCATGCGCGGCAACTTCGGCTTCGCCTCGGCGCTGCTGGACTGCCTGAAAAAGCACGGAAACAAAGCACCTGTCATGCTGTCCTCCTCCATTCAGGCGACGCTGGCCGGGCGCTTTGCCGGGAGCGAGTATGGCCGCTCGAAGCTGGCGGGGGAGGAGCTGTTCTTCGCCTACGGTGCGGAGACAGGCGCGCCGGTGTACGTTTACCGCTTCCCCAACCTCATGGGCCACAGCCGCCCGAAGTACAACAGCGCCGTTTCCACCTTCTGCTGGGCGGTGGCCAACGATCAGCCCTACACCGTCAACGACCGCTCCACCGAGCTGGAGCTGCTCTACATCGACGATCTGGTGGAGGGCATGTTCGACCTGCTGGAGGGGAAGGCGCAGCATTGTGCGTTCGACGGCGTGGAGACCGTTTTGAAGGCGGATGGCCGCTACTGCTGCGTCCCCGTGACCCACAGGGTCACCCTGGGGGAGATCGTGGACCTGCTTCAGGAGTTTAAGGCCCAGCCGGAGACCCTGCTGATGCCGAAGATGCCCGACGGCTCCTTTGCCAAGAAGCTCTTTTCCCTCTACTTAACGTATCTCCCGGCGGAGCAGTTCAAGTATCCCCTGAAAATGAATGTGGATGATCGGGGCAGCTTCACCGAGCTGCTCCACACCGCCGATTGCGGGCAGGTCAGCGTGAACATCTCCCGCCCCGGCGTCACCAAGGGCCAGCATTGGCACAACAGCAAGTGGGAACTGTTCATCGTGGTCCACGGCACGGCTCTCATCCGGGAGCGCTGCCTCGCCACCGGCGAAACCGTGGAGTTCACCGTTTCCGGCGAGCGCATCGAAGCGGTGCACATGATCCCCGGCTGGACCCACAGCATCACCAATCTCAGCGAAACGGACGAGCTGGTGACGGTCATGACCTGCAACGAGGTCTTCGACCCCGCCCGCCCCGATACCTTTTTTGAACCGGTGTGAGCCGGAGAAGGAGCGCGCATGGCGTATTTTCGCAACAACGGCAAATTAAAGCTGCTCATCATCGTCGGCACCCGGCCGGAGATCATCCGCCTGTCCGCCGTCATTACCAAGTGCCGCAAGTATTTTGACACAGTTCTCGCCCACACGGGGCAGAACTACGACTATAACCTCAACGGCGTATTCTTCCACGACTTAGGCCTTGCCGATCCGGAGGTGTATCTGGACGCGGTGGGGAAGGACCTGGGCGAGACCATGGGCAACATCATCGCCAAAAGCTACGCTTTGATGGTGGAGACGAAGCCCGATGCGGTCTTAGTGCTGGGGGACACCAACTCCTGCCTGTCCGTTATCGGCGCCAAGCGGCTCCATATCCCCATCTTCCACATGGAGGCGGGCAACCGCTGCAAGGACGAGTGTCTGCCGGAGGAGACCAACCGCCGCATCGTGGACATCATCTCCGATGTGAACATGGCGTACTCCGAGCACGCCCGCCGCTATCTGGCAGACTGCGGACTGCCCAAGGAGCGGACCTATGTCACCGGCTCTCCCATGGCGGAGGTGCTGCACCAAAACCTCGCCAAGATCGAAGCGTCCGACATTCACGCGCGGCTGGGGCTGGAAAAGGGGAGGTATATCCTCCTCTCCGCCCACCGGGAGGAGAACATCGACACCGAGAAGAATTTCACCTCTCTCTTCACCGCCGTCAACGCCATGGCGGAGAAGTACGACCTGCCCATCCTCTACTCCTGCCACCCCCGCAGCCGCAAGCGGCTGGAAGCGAGCGGCTTTCAACTGGATAAGCGGGTCATTCAGCATGAGCCCATGGGCCTCCATGATTATAACTGCCTGCAAATGAACGCCTTTGCCGTGGTCAGCGATTCCGGCACACTGCCGGAGGAATCCAGCTTCTTCACCAGCGTGGGCCATCCCTTCCCGGCGGTGTGCATCCGCACGTCTACCGAGCGGCCCGAGGCGCTGGACAAGGGCTGCTTTATTCTCGCGGGCATTGACGCCCGCTCCCTTTTGCAGGCGGTGGACACCGCCGTGGAGCTGGTGAAAAACGGCGATACCGGCATTCCCGTGCCGGATTACACAGATGAAAACGTCAGTGACAAGGTGGTCTGCATCATCCAGTCCTACACCGGCGTGGTCAATAAAATGGTTTGGAGGAAGGGGTAACGCATGAATATTTACTGTACCCTGTTTGATTCGAATTATTTGGATAAAGGGCTTGTCCTTTATCATTCCCTCTGTGCCTGTGAGCCGGATTTCCGGCTGTATGTGTTCGCCTTTGACGAGCGCTGCCGGGAGGTCCTGGAGGCGGAGGCGCTGGAGCACATGGTCGTGGTCCCGCTTTCTGAATTCGAGACACCGGAGCTGCAAAAGGTCAAGGAGGAACGCACCCGCGCAGAGTACTGCTGGACATGCACCCCCTGGACGGTCCGCCATGTGCTGGAGCGTTACCGGGAGCCCATGTGTACCTACATCGACGCGGATATGATGTTCTATTCCTCCGCCCAGCCTGTTTTTGATGCCATGCGGGCGAAGGATTGCTCCGTGGTCATCGTTCCGCACCGGCTGAACCGGAAAAAAGCCCATGACCGCAGGGTCGAACGGCATGTGGGCACCTATTGTGTGGAATTCAACACGTTTGTGAACGATGCCCGGGGCCGTGCCGTGCTGGACTGGTGGGCAGAGCAGTGCCTGAACTGGTGCTTCTATACGCCGGACGTGGATGCGCCTGCCTATGGCGACCAGAAGTATCTGAACGAATTTCCGAAGCGTTTTCCCGGTGTTTTCGTCTGTGAGGACTGGGGCGTGGGTATGGCGCCGTGGAACGCAGATCGCCTGAAGCTGGCAGAAGCAAAGCCCCTGCGCGTTTACAGCACAGAAACTGCCCAGACCTATCCCGCGGTTTTCTTCCATTTTGCCGGAATCTCGTTTTTGACGGAGACCCGGGTCAACGCCAATTCCGGCATTTCCGATCCCGCGCTGCACAAAGCTCTCTGCGATGCCTATATGGAGAAGCTCTGCGAAATGCAGTTGTACCTTCGTAAGGCCTACGATCTGGAATCCCGCACACGCCGTGTGGCGACCAAGCGGGGTTTTTATGCCCTTTATCAGAAATACCTTTCCTCGTGGCTGCATCTGCGGCGCATGTCAGATATTTACCGGCTTCCCTGAGGCCGGAGAAGGAGTGAATTTATGATCCCTGTCAATGATCTCAAACGCGGCTTTGCCGCATATCAGGTGGAATTTGAGCAGAAGGCGCTGGACGTACTTCGCAGCGGCTGGTATGTGCTGGGCAAAGAGGTCACAGCCTTTGAAGAGGAGTTTGCCGCCCACACGGGCGCAAAGTACGCCATTGGCGTGGACAACGGCCTCAATGCTATTATGCTGGGTATCCGCGCACTGGATATCGGCGAGGGGGACGAGGTGATCGTTGCCGCCAACACTTATATTGCCACGGTGCTTGGCGCTTCGTTGAACCATGCCACGCCGGTCTTTGTGGACGCAACTCCGATGCACAATATGGATCCGGCAAAAATCGAAGCCGCGGTCACTCCGCGCACCAAGGCCGTGCTGGTGACGCATCTGTACGGACAGGCCTGTGAAATGGGTGCGATCATGGAGATCTGCCGCCGTCATGGGCTTCATGTGCTGGAGGACTGCGCGCAGGCGCACGACGCGGAGTATTGCGGCCAGAAGGTCGGTACCTTTGGTACGATGGGCTTTTTCAGCTTTTACCCCACGAAAAATCTGGGAGCGTTCGGCGATGCCGGCGCGATTCTGACGGACGACGCGGCCCTGCGGGATAAGCTTCGGGCGCTGCGGAACTATGGCAGCGTGAAGCGGTATCAGAATGATTATGAGGGCTTTAATTCCCGGCTGGACGAGCTGCAGGCCGGGCTTCTGCGGGTGCGTCTCAGCCATCTGGACGAGCTGACAGCCCAGCGGCGCGCCATCGCCCAGCGGTATCTGACGGAGATCCGCAATCCCCGGATCGAGCTGCCGGTCACTGCGGAGGGCTGTACCCATGTCTATCATCTGTTTGTCGTGCAGACGGAGGAGCGGGAGCGCTTTATGTCCTATCTGAAAGAAAACGGCGTCGGCTGCGATGTACATTATCCCACGCCTCCGTTTCTTGCGAAGCCCTATCAGCATCTGGGCTATACCTACGCCAATTTTCCGGAGACAGAGCGGCTTTACCGCCGGATCGTGTCCATTCCCATCTTCAACGGCATGACAGAGGACGAGGTGGATACCGTCATCCGGGTGGTGAACGCGTATGAGTGAGCGTTTCCGCCTGATGGAGCTCCGGGACTTCGGCGACGCACGGGGCGGTATGTGCGTATTGGAGGGCGGGCAGACGCTGCCCTTCGAGATCCGACGTATCTTTTACGATTTTCACACCACGGGAGCGGAAATGCGGGGAAACCATGCCAACCGCCGTTCCCAGTTTGCATTTGTCAGCGTAGCAGGCTCCTGCACCGTCGATGCAGACGACGGTACCGAAAAGCAGAGCTTTCTTCTTGACGATCCCCACAAGCTCTTGTGGCTGGATCGAATGACATGGAAAACCATGCGTGATTTCTCGCCGGATAATGTGCTGCTGGTTCTCTCCGACTGTCACTATGACGCAGGCGAATACATCCGTGATTATGACGAATTTTTGGCAATATGCCGTAAAAAGGAGACATCATGAAAGGTATCATTCTTGCCGGGGGAGCCGGAACGCGGCTCTATCCCCTGACCATGGTGACGTCTAAGCAGCTGCTTCCCGTTTACGATAAGCCCATGATCTACTACCCCCTTTCCACTCTGATGCTTGCGGGCATCCGGGATATTCTGCTCATCTCCACGCCTACGGACCTGCCGAATTTCAAGCGGCTGCTGGAAGACGGCAGCCAGTTCGGCGTGCGCCTGTCCTACACCGAGCAGCCTTCTCCCGATGGGCTGGCACAGGCGTTTTTGCTAGGTGAGGAATTTATCGGGGACGAACCCTGCGCCATGGTTCTGGGCGATAACATCTTCTACGGCTCCGGCTTCAGCGGGCTGCTTCAGCGGGCCGCGGCAGACGCGGAACAGGGCCGGGCCACCGTATTCGGCTACTATGTTCCCGATCCGGAGCGGTTCGGCGTGGTGGCCTTTGATGAAAACGGAAAAGCCACCTCTCTGGAGGAGAAGCCGGCTCGCCCCAAAAGCAATTACGCCGTCACGGGACTGTATTTCTATCCCAAGGGCGTCAGTGCGCAGGCGAAGGAGGTTCGTCCTTCCGCCCGCGGCGAGCTGGAGATCACAACGCTCAACGAAATGTACCTAACGCAGGATCTTTTGAATGTCCAGCTCTTTGGCCGCGGCTACGCCTGGCTTGATACCGGCACCATGGATTCATTGGTGGACGCCGCCGATTTTGTCCGCATTCTGGAAAAGCGGCAGGGAATCAAGATCTCGGCGCCGGAGGAGATCGCTTACCGTTTCGGCTGGATCGACCGGGTGCAGCTGCTCAAAAGCGCAGCCCTGTATGGAAAATCTCCCTATGGGGAGCATCTTCGCAACGTGGCCGAGGATAAGGTTTATCCCAATGGAAAGGAAAGGGCGGAATAACCTATGACCTATCTTGTTACCGGCGGCGCCGGCTTTATCGGCGCGAATTTCGTCTATTACATGCTGGAAAAGCATCCGGCTGACCGTATTGTCTGCGTGGATAAGCTGACCTATGCCGGCAATCTCTCCACGCTGGCTGATGCCCTCAAGCATCCCAATTTCTGTTTTGTCCGGGCAGACATCTGCGACCGGGCGGCAATTCAGAAAGTCTTTGAAGAGGAGCATCCCGAGGTAGTGGTGAATTTCGCCGCCGAGAGCCATGTGGACCGCTCCATTGAGAACCCGGGCGTTTTTCTGGAGACCAATATCATGGGGACCGCCGTCATGATGGATACCTGCCGCGCCCTTGGGGTACGGCGGTTTCATCAAGTGTCCACGGATGAGGTCTACGGCGACCTGCCGCTGGACCGGCCCGACCTCTTTTTTACGGAGGAAACGCCGATCCACACCAGCAGCCCTTACAGCAGCTCCAAGGCATCCGCCGACCTGCTGGCCATGGCCTACCACCGCACTTACGGGCTGCCGGTGACCATCTCCCGCTGCTCCAACAACTATGGCCCCTATCAGTTCCCGGAAAAGCTGATCCCCCTGATGATCGCCAACGCCCTGGCGGACAAGCCCCTGCCGGTGTACGGCGAGGGGCTGAACGTGCGGGACTGGCTGTATGTGGAGGACCACTGCAAAGCCATTGACCAGATCCTGCAAAATGGCCGCGCGGGCGAGGTCTACAACATCGGCGGCCATAATGAAATGCGCAACATCGACATTGTGAAGCTCATCTGCAAGGCGCTGGACAAGCCGGAGAGCCTGATTACCCACGTCGCTGACCGCAAGGGTCACGATATGCGCTATGCTATTGATCCCGCTAAGATCCACAGGGAACTGGGCTGGCTGCCGGAGACTAAATTTGCCAACGGTATTCAAAAGACGATTCAATGGTATCTGGAGCACCGCGCGTGGTGGGAGGAGATCATCAGCGGCGAATACCAGAACTACTATGAGCGGATGTATGGAAACCGCTGAAGGAGTGGAGATGCTGTTTTGAAAATCGTATTTTTAGGTCTTGCGTCTACCTATACTCCCGGCCTGACCTATCAAGACAATTACCTCTGCACGCAGACCCTGGCCGACGGACATGCCGTTACATACCTTTCCAACCCGGAGAAATTTGTCAACGGGGAGATCGTGGAAACAGGTGCGGAGGACACCGTTCTCCCAGACGGCCTGCACCTGATTCGGCTCCCCTATGTCAAACTGGGGACGGACATCGTTACCAAGAAGGTTCGGGTCTTCCGGGGCGTGTATGATATTCTCGAGCGGGAAAAGCCCGATCTTATTTTCTGTCACAATCTTCAGTACTGGTCCGTCCGGGATGTGGTCCGCTACAAAAAGGACCACCCGGCGGTGAAGTTCTACGCCGACACCCACACGGACTACAACAACAGCGGGACAAACTGGCTGTCCCTCCATGTGCTGCACCGTATTTTTTACCGGCATCTGGTGCGGCTGGTCCCGCCTTATCTCGACCGATACTTTTATGTCGCGGACGAATGCCGCCAGTTTTCCCATGAGGTCTACGGCATTCCCAATGAAAAGATGGAGTTCTACCCCTTGGGCGGCACCCTGCTCTCTGATGAGGAATACGCGGCTGTTCGGGCCAAGCGCCGTGCCGAGCTGGGGCTGGGAGAGACCGACCGCCTTTACATCCACTCTGGCAAGCTGGATGCTCTCAAGCGTTCGGACGAGCTGCTGCGTGCCTTCTCCGCCGTGGACGATCCCCACGCGGTGCTGGCGGTCATCGGCTCCATTCCCAGGGAGCGTGAAGCTGTACTCCTTCCGCTGATCGCGGCGGACAAGCGTATCCGGTATCTTGGCTGGAAATCCGGTGAAGAATTGCAGGAATATCTCTGCGCCGCCGACCTCTACTGCCAGCCGGGCAGCCAGTCCGCCACCATGCAGAACGCCCTGTGCCGCTATTGCCCCGTCATGCTCTACCCGCACCCGTCCCATACGGTGGACTATGACAGGGGGGAGGTCCTGTGGGTCAAGACACAGGCGGACATGGAGGCCGTATTCCGTTCTCTCGCCGCCGACCCCGCCCAGCTCGCGCCTCTGCGGGAAAACGCGGAAAGGCTCGCCCGCGAGCTGCTGGATTACCGTAAGCTGGCCGCGAGGCTGTACCAGTAGATCATGGACCATACCTCCGATCGCCGGAGAGTTTTCAGATAAAGGTGGAAAATACCATGTCCCTCAAACAGGAGCTTATCGCAAAAATTCAGAACAAAACGCTGCGCATGGGCGTTTGCGGCTTGGGCTATGTCGGGCTGCCGTTGGCGGTGGATAAGGCGAAGCATGGCTTTAAGACCATCGGCTTTGACGTGCAGAAGGAAAAGGTAGATATGGTCAATGCTGGAAAGAACTATATCGGCGATGTTGTAAATGCCGATCTGGAGGCATTGGTAAAGGACGGAATGCTGTCTGCCACCACCGATTTCAGTTTTGTTCGGGATGTAGACTTTATCGCTATCTGCGTTCCCACCCCGTTGGACAAGCACCAGCAGCCGAATATCAGCTACGTTCGGGACTCCACGATCGCCATTTCGAAATACCTGACCAGAGGATCGATCGTGGTGCTGGAATCCACCACATACCCCGGCACGACCGAGGAACTGCTCAAGCCTCTGCTGGAGGAAGGCAGCGGCCTGAAATGCGGGGAGGACTTCTACCTCGGCTTCTCGCCCGAGCGCGTGGACCCCGGCAACGCGGTCTACAAGACCAGCAACACACCTAAGGTCGTCGGCGCCATCGGCGAGGACGCCGCCGAGGTGATCTCCATGGTCTACCGCGCCATTCTCGACGGCGACGTACACACCGTTTCCTCCCCCGCCGTTGCCGAGATGGAGAAAATTCTGGAGAATACCTACCGCAACGTGAACATCGGCCTTGTCAATGAGCTGGCCATTCTCTGCAACCGCATGGGCATCGACATCTGGGAGGTCATCGACGCCGCCAAAACGAAGCCCTACGGCTTTCAGGCGTTCTATCCCGGCCCCGGCTTGGGGGGCCACTGCATTCCGCTGGACCCCTATTATCTCAGCTGGAAGGCCCGCGAGTACGGCTTCCACACCAGCATGATCGAGGCGAGCATGATGGTCAATGACCGTATGCCGGAATACACAGTCGAGCGTGCGGGCAAAATCCTCAACCGCTCGAAAAAGGCGCTCAACGGCTCCCGTGTGCTGGTGCTTGGCGTGGCCTACAAGCAGGACATCAATGATTATCGTGAGTCTCCCGCCGTGCGTGTCATCGAGGAGTTCAAGAAGACCGGCGCACAGGTGGACTATTACGATCCCTTCGTACCCAAGTATCGAGAGGCAGGGGAGTGGTATAACGGTCTTCCTGCCCTGACCGCGGAGATCGTGAAGCAGTATGACCTTGTCTGCATCACCACCGCCCACACCAAGGTGGACTACGCCATGGTGGCCGGCTGCGGCGTGCCTGTGTTTGACTGCAAAAACGTCTGCAAAGGGATTCAAAACCGGGAAAATATCGAGGTGCTGTAATGCGCCGGGTCATCAGTGTATTGTCCCTTGCCGTGCTGTGTCTGCTCTGCACCGCCTGCGGCGGCAATGAGCGGCTGGATGCCCTGGAGGCCCAGGTCTCCGCGTTGGAGGATGCCCTTGCGCAAAGCGAGGAGCAGCGCATCAGCGACGCCTATGACTTTCAGCGCCAGCTGGAGGCGCTGACCGCAGTCGGAGTACAGGTGCCCCCCCCCCGAGCGACACTCTGGCTTTGCCGCCGCTCTCCGCGCCGGGGAGGTCCAAAGCGTCCTGATCATCGGCGACAGCATCTCCGACGGCAACGGTGACGGCGGGACCTACGCCGAACAGTCTAAGCGTGCGGAGCTGGGTGGCCGTCTGGTTCTGGAAGCGGCCGGAGAGCGTTACTATGAAAAGCCGCAAGATCAGCAGGGCTGGGTCAAGCATTTCCGGAATTATCTGAAAAATACATCGGAGGTTTCCGTTTTTCACAACGGAGCCATCGGCGGCAAGTCTGCCAAGTGGTTCAACGCCCACAAGGACTCTCTGTTTGAGCAGCGGGATCGCTACGATGCCATCTTCGTCATGCTGGGCACCAATGACCGTTGGGACTGCCTGAATGAAAAGGAATTTTACACGGAATACAGTCAGCTGCTGTCCTATCTGAAGGAGAAATGTACCTACTTGACAGTAATGACACCGCTCCCTACGTTTCCGGAGGAAAACAGCACCAAGAACATGGAAAACCGCCAGATCGCGGACACGGTCCTTCAGCTCTGCGAGAACAACGGCTATACCTGTCTGAACCTGTACCGCGGAATGATCGACTATGCCCGCAATGAGGGCCGGGCGCTGGATGAATACTTTTTTGCGGGCTGCCACCCCAATGCCAGCGGCTATCTGGCCCTCTGGAGGCTGATCGCGGACGAGCTGGGGCTGAATTTGCCCGTTGAGGATGTTTATGCCCGGGATGAGGTCCTGCCCCAGGTGATTGACATCGGGATGGACCGGCCGGAGATCACGGAGCAGACGAATTTGGCCGATACGTATCAGGGTGCGCCGGTTTTCCCGGAGGGTGTTTCCCTTTATGCCGTGTCACAGCCGTTTAAAAGCGACATTTCCTTTGGCGGGACCATCGTCACCAGGAAATACAGCAACGGAGCGGGCTACCAGATTTTTAAGCCTTTCTACCACAGCTATAGCTTTATCCGCCGCGCGAATGTTGACGGCGTGTTTGGTCCATGGTCTGTCACAAACCGCGAACAATACTCTGGAGAGGATTGGTAATTCTTGCGTCTTTCTGACTTTTTCCCAACTGAACAAATTTTCCGGGACGGGGAATTTTCCGCCCTGGGCCTCAGCAATTCCAAGGGCCCGGAGGGGATGCTCTCCTTTTTAGAGGACGCCCGCTTTGCTTCCGAGCTGCTGGACAACCCCCGCGTTTGTGCCGTCATCTGCCGCCCGGAGGACGGCGCGGCGGTGGCGGAGCGCAAGCAGGGGGTGGTTCTTTCGGACACGCCCCGGCTGACCTATTTCCAGCTCCATAACCGTCTGGCGGAGCTGCCGGACTGCTGCCCGCCGCAGGCTCCTTCCGTCATTCCGGAAAGCTGCCATGTCAGCCCCCTGGCCTATATCGCCCCCACCGGGGTGGTGCTGGGGGAAAACGTGACGGTGGAGGAGTTCGTCTCCATCCACGGCCCCTGCCGCGTGGGGGACAACACGGTGCTCCACGCGGGAGTGAAGCTGGGCGGCCCGGGCTACGAGTTTAAGTACCTGCCGGGTGGCGGCGTGCTGGACGTGGCCCACTGCGGCGGCGTGACCATCGGGGCGGACGTGGTGCTTTTTGAAAACGTCACCGTCCACCGGGCGGTGTACCCCTGGGACGAGACCGTCATCGGGGACGAGTGCCGGGTGAACGCTCAAAGCCATATCGACCACGGGGTGAAGCTGGGCCGCCGGGTGAAAGTCTGCGCGGGCTGCGTCATCTCCGGCCGGGTAGAGGCGGGGGACGGCGTGAAGTTCGGCCCCGGCGCCGTCGTGTCCAACCGGATCGCCGTGGGGGACGGTGCACAGGTGCTGCTGGGCAGCGTGGTGTCGAAGGACGTACCCGTCGGAGCGGCAGTCTCCGGCAACTTCGCCGTGGACCACGGCGCCCATCTGGCGGCGGTGAAGGCCGCCGCCCGCCGGGACTGACCCCGGCCCCTGCCGCTTATCACAAAAGAGAGGATCTCACAGCTTATGACGTTTATCTCCACCTGCCTGCGGGGCTGGTGCGCACCGCCGCTCCAATGGCTGCGGACTGCTTACCAGCGCGTATCCGCCTTTGCCTCCGCCCACCATACCGCCCTCATCTGGTGCTTCGGCATTCTCTATAAATTTGCGCTGGACGCCATGTATGTATGGGCCGCCAGCCCGCAGTACAGCTATGCGGGGCTGGTCTATGCGCCCAGCTTTGTAAAATATGTGCTGTCGGCAGGGATGTATTTTCTCCTGTTTACTGTACTGCCCAAGCGGGAGAAGGATACCGCCGTTTTTCTGCTTCATTTGCAGTTTGTCTTTACAGTTGCCCCGATGCTGAGCTTCTATGCGCTCTCCGGCGGCAGCAGCCGCTATATGCTGATGGTATTTCTGGCGGTTGCGGTGCAGGTCTGGATCGTCTGCCTGCCCGCCCCGGCGCGCAGGCAGGTCCGTATTACCGGGATCGAAAACTATGTGACCGTTGCGCTGGGGGTCCTGATCCTTTTTACCCTAGTCATCCCGGTCCTCTACAATGATTTTGAAGGCATCAATGCCTTTGATCTGGATTATATCTACGTCATGCGCGCCAGAGCGGCCTATCCTCCCGGCTTCGGTTATGTATTGAACTGGGCCACCAATACCATTCTGCCCTTTGCGTTTCTCATTTTCTTAAACCGTAGACACTATGGCCTTGCGGCGCTCTGTGCCGCGTTGCAGGTCCTTTTTTACATGGAGACCGGCAGCAAGTTCACCCTGCTGATCCTTGCGCCAATCCTTGCTGTGTATCTTCTCAGCCGCACCGGCCACCTGCTCAAGCTGCTGTATCTTGGGTTCGTGTGCATCTGTCTTGCGGTGGTCATCGGCTATCAGCTGGACAGAACGGCAACAGACGGCGCGCTGCATCCCGGCGTGCTGCTGAACGCCATCGTCGGCATCCGTGCCATGTTCCATCCTGCGGACAATAAATTCAATTTTTACGAATATTTCTCCCAGCACCCGAAGATCCATTTCAGTGATGGGATTTTTGGGAAAGTGTTTTCCCTGACCTATCCCTATGCCGGCTCCTCCGGACAAGTGATCTACGCAGCCAGCGGTGGGGACTTTCTTGCTGCGAATATGAACACCGGCTATCTCGGAGAAGCCTATGCCCAGTTGGGATTTTGGGGCATTTTGTCTATGACTGCACTGCTCGGTCTCATTCTGCGCGCGCTTTCCAACTACAGCCAGAAAGAGACCTTTCCGGTGCTGACGGCGCTCTTTTCCGTTTATATCATCATTCTCAACGACGGTGCACTTTTCACCACACTCTTTACCGGTGGAATGCTCGTTGCGTTCCTGCTCGTCTTTATTTACCTTGGAAAACAGGAGGATCTGCCCCATGGAATATAGTGTTTATGATCTCATTCGCATTCTCCTGAAGAAATGGTATGTGATCCTGCTGGTCATGGCGCTTCTCGGCGGCGCGGCCGGCGTATTGTCGCAGAAGTCCTATCAGACTGCCTTGGCAGAATATGAGGACTATACCGCCCGTGAACTTCCAGTGAATACGGAGACCGGGGATCTCACTGCGGTTTCTCATTGCAACTTTACCTTGACCGATATGGGATATTACCGCCAGCAGGCTGTTCCCAAAAAGGCATTTATTGATGCCTATCTGTCAGATGCCGGTAAGGAGATGCCATACGACCGCCTGTATCAGGAGGCCGAGGATGCCTTTGCCGTCGCAAGCGGCGATTTTTCCTCGCTGTTTATGAGCAAGACCGTACTGGCAGAGGTGCAGGCCTTTGCCGCGCGGCAGGACCTCCTGGAGCCGGCCACTGTGGCGGCGGACGGCTCCGTGTCCGGTGAGGACACCCCGCTGGATGTTTCCGGCCATCTCTCTGCGGACCTGTCCAAGGAGGGCCTCGTCACGGTCACCATCACGGGACTGCCGGAGGATACCTGTGACACTTTGCTGTCCGCCTATTGGCAGGCAGTCGAGGCGCAGGGCGGGGCGCTGTACTCCATGCAGGTCCAGCATCAGGCGCTGACCCGGGTCTATGCGCCCTACACCCCCTCTTTGACAGCGGACGCCATTCTCAGCCAGATGGTCATGCGGAGGCCTGAACGGGCACCGGTTTTCATAAACGCGGCCTGTAAGGGCGCCGCGTTTGGCTTCCTTTTTGCCTGCTTTGGCGTTCTGCTCTACACCTTCATCCGTGATACCGCCCCGGCGGAAAAGCGCCGGGGCTCCAAGGAGACCGCCTGATGAACCGTCTGGCCCGCATCTCCGGCGATTTCATCATCAGCATCCTCGCCTCGGTGATCTACACCTTCGCCCGGCAGATCGTGGTGTTCCCCCTGTTGGCCGCCCGGCTTTCGGACGCGGATTACGGCACGCTTCTGACCGTGGCGGGTCTTGCCAATGTCTGCACCGCCATGATCGGCGGCTCGCTGAATAACATCCGCCTGATCGAGGACAGCCGCTATCAGGAGCAGGGGCAGTTGGGGGATTTCAACCTTCTGTGCCTGCTCGGCAGCGGCGTGTCCGTGGTGTTTGCCGCCGTGCTGTGGCGGATGTTTGCCCTTTCCCCGCTGACGGCCGTTCTGCTGGGAGCCTATCTCGTCGTCTCCAACCTCTACCAGTACGCTACCGCCTTTTTCCGGCTGGAGCTGAACTTCAAGCGGGCCTTATGCTGCAATGTGGCGGTCAGCGCCGCCTACTGCTCCGCCGCGCTGCTGTTCGCCACGGCGGAGCTGTGGCCCGCCGTGTTTCTGGTGGGGGAGGGGGCCGGGCTTCTGTTCGTCTGGAAAACAACGCCGTTTTCCCGCGAGCCGCTCTCGCGCACGCCGCTCTTTTCCGCCACGGCGGTCAGCCTGCTGACCTATATGGGCATCAATCTCATCGGCAACCTCCTGACCTACGCCGACCGCATGATTCTCTATCCCATTTTGGGCGGGGAAGGGGTGTCCTACTACTCCACGGCTTCCTTTTTCGGCAAGAGCGCCGGCATCGTCATGGTGCCCATCGCGGGGGTGCTGCTGGGGTATTTTGCCCAGAAGGACTTCAAGGCGTCCAAAAAGCTCTTTGCGCTGGTGAACGGCTGTTCTCTGGCATGTCTCGCCGTGTTCCTGCTGGGCTGCTGGCTCTTCGCTCCGTGGTTTACAAGGCTGCTATACCCCTCGCTGTACGAGGGAGCCGCCCCCTATATCCTTCTTGCCAACCTGGCCGCCGCTATCAGTATCGCGGGCAGCATGGCCCAGCCCATGGTGCTCAAGGCCTGCTCCATCCGCTGGACGCTGCTGACGCAGGTGCTCTACGGTGCCAGCTACCTGCTGTTTGCCTGGCTGTGGCTGCCGGGTTACGGCCTGCTGGGCTTCTGCTGGGCCTCCATCGCCGCCAACACCGTCCGTCTGCTGGCCCTCTATGCAATCGGCTTTGTCAAGTTCTGATGACTCACACTTTGAAAGGAGAGTCCCGCTGTGGAAGAGAAAGGCACAGAAAAAAAGTCGAACAAGTTTACACGAACACTTGTCATCCTGCTGATTGTATTTATCGCTGCCCTTGTGTTCCTGTCCTCGCGGCCCTGCCAGCGGTTCACGCTGACGGGTGAGAGCGTGATCCTCGTTGTCCTGCTGGTCATTCTGGCGCTGTCCGAAGTCTTTGACCGCTTCCAGCTCGGAAACCTCCTGACGCTCGAGCAGGAAAAGAAGGCGAAGGAGGAACGGCTGCGGGAGGTCTCAGCGGAGAACCAGCAGCTGCGCGCCCAGCTGACAACAATCGTTTCCAGCTCCGTGGCAAACCATAACACCGCGATTTTCGGTATGCCCTCAAAGGAGCAGCTGGCGAACCTGTTCGGCACAAAGCCGGCAGAGCCGGACGAGGTCGACGAAAAGGAGAAGGAGGAGCTTGCATCCAACGCCCCCGCGCTGGAAACAGCCGAGCCTGCGGCCGCCCCTGCTTCGGAAGCGCCCGTAGCTGCCTCCACTTCCGAGGCGCAGAACCACCGCCGTACGGAAGTTGTAAATCGCCGCAGAATGCAGTCCCGTATTGAAACGCTCTGTCTCGACCGCTACAGTGAGATGCTTCAGGTATCCAAATACAGCATAGCAAGAGCCACCAAATTTTCCGATGCCTTTGTGAACATCGACCCTATCATGGAGCAGAATATTATTTTTGATGCCTACTGCCGCTCCCCTCTGGGTGAACAGTTCATAGAGATATCTACGGCTTCCCGTGCAGGGAGCCTGGATATGTACTATCTGTACCACATGCTCTCCAAGATCTACTATTATCGGAACACCACTCAGCAGCAGGCCAAGCTTGTTTTACTGGCGGCCCAGCTGCCGGAATCGTATTATTCCAATCACACGTCTTACATGATCAATGCAATGACGGAGCGTCGTTTAGCCAATCTGCAAAAGACCTTTACTCCGGCAATCCGGAACCAGCTGCTGGAGATCATCCCCATGGAGATCACCGACGACGACATCACCCGCATCCGCAAGGAGGTAGAGGAGAGTTCTGCCTTCAAAACGGACGATCCGGCATAACAGCAGAAGGACCGGCAGGCATTTGCCTGCCGGTCCTTTTGTTCCGTTCCGCTCAGCTCTGCCGGATATGCTCCCGCACGGTGTCCTTTTCCGCCGCCGTCAGCCTCGGGTAATCCGCCAGCACGCTTTCCAGCGCCTCCCCGGCGTTCACCCGGCGGCGCACCACGCGGCACAGCAGCTTCAGCGCCAAGGTCATTCGCCCTCACCTCCGAACAGCAGCTGCGCCACCAGCGCCTCCAGCTCCCCGATGCGCTCGCCGTCCGTCGGCTCCGCCGCGCTCCACGCGCCGCCCGTGAGCGAGTAGCCGGAAAAATCCGCGATCTTCGCCGCTTCGAACACACACGCGCCGCCCTCATCATAGGCGCGGACGAAATCCGCGCCCTTCTCCGCGCGCTGACAGGGGATCTCCTGTCCGTAGACCGTCATTACCATATCTGACCACCGAATCCTTTCTGTTCCTCGCCCGCAATATTCGCACCGCCCTTCTGGACATAGCCGCCCACGTTGCCCCAGCCGCTGCCGCAGCGGATGCCGACGGTGTTGCCTGTGCCTGTGACGGTACTGTTCATGTAAACCACCGCGGCGGCAACGTCGAGCGCGACCGCCTTATTCGAGATCGTACAGCCTGTCAGGTGCACAAACAGCGTGTGTGTGAACCGAAATGCCCCCCAATGAGAGGATGCCGCCGCGTTGGTGCAGGAAACATTTTCCAAAACGACAAACTCTGCGTCGACCGTCTTAACCGAAAAATTGTATCCGTCCTCCGATGTTCCGACAAGCTCTACATTTCGGAGCTGCACCGCTTCCGCCAGATTTACAGCGCGAATATCGACCGTCTTGATCTTTACCGTCTCGTTTTCGGCTCCCCCGATCGTCAAGCTGTTGGGCCCCGAAAACCCATAGACAAGAACAGCTTCTTCGTATGTTCCCCCGTGTATCACAATGTCCGCGCGTGCCAATAACAGCTTCGGCAGACTGTTGAGCGCCTTTTGAATGGTCAGATACGGCTTGCTCTCGCTGCCGTCGCCGGTGGTATCATTGCCGGTCTTGGCGACGTGGAGCGTGATGTTTCCCTGCACCGCGTCCGGCTTCCTCGCCAAAGCCGTCCGCAGAGGCTGCAGGTCCTCGCCGGTCAGCAGCCCCGCCGGGGAGCAGGTGACGGTGACGCCCGCCGCACCCACCGTCTGCTTGAGGTAGAAGCGGTACGCGCTGCCGCCGCCCGCCGTAATGGCGCGGCCCTCGGAAAGGCGAAACACCTGATAGAGGATCTCGCCCTCCTGCGGGTCGCGGGCGTAGACCCCAAGCTCCGTGAGCGTATAGGCGGCGGAGGCTCCGGCCTCCGCCAGCGTCGTCGGCAGGACGGCGCTCTGCCCGCTGACGGCGGCTTCGCCCACGGTGAGCGTCTGCCTTTCCTGTGCCAGCGCCGCGGCGCTTGCCGCCGTTTCTCCGCTGCCCGCCGTCACCCTCGTAATGGTCAGCCCGGTCCCGGCGGCGAGCTTCGCCGCCAGCGCCAGACCCTTTGTGGTGTAAAAGCCCTGTAAGCTCATCCGTTCCCCTCCTTATCGAATGCGCTGGATGCCGCGCTTCGGGCGCTGGGGGAGGGGAGCCGTCAGCGTGGGCGAGCGCTCCGGCAGGCGCTTTTTAATGTCCTCACTCAGGGAGGACTGATACGCCGCGCAGAAATCCTGCACGCGGCGGTCGGTGTCCGCGTCGTCCGTGCCGACGAGCAGCGCGGCAAAGCCCGCGCTCACGCCC
>ERZ773192.683-NODE-683-length-40322-cov-6.360692_pt1 | contig 40322 bp, 43 predicted proteins | sample MGYA00581010_ERZ773192 | MGnify/ENA primary metagenome ERZ773192 (study PRJEB29015, sample SAMEA2737741) | human gut metagenome | biome: human gut; feature: human-associated habitat; material: faeces | place: China | collected 2012 ...
AACCTGTGACCCTCTGCTTGTAAGGCAGATGCTCTCCCAGCTGAGCTAAGATCCCGTCCACTGCTTGTTTACCCAAGCCACTTTGCTAATATACCATGTTCAAAGTGGCTTGTCAACACATTTTTCAATTTTTATTATCTGAATTTTCCCTTTTAATCAAAAAGTTCTGAAAAATCCAAAAATCCAGCATCTTCCATGAAGCAGCTGTCGCAAAATATCCAATATCACGTATCTCACACAGCATTGACTGCTCTTTCCCTGTCTTTAGTCGTTACTGTTTACATAAGCCTCGATAACATCATCCTTTCTCTCCAGTTCCCTGTCGAATCGGAAGGTGATCTTCTGTACCTCCAGACCATTCTGTGCAAAGTAAAGACGAAGTACAGCGTATTTATTATGGAATACTGCCTTTCTCTTTATCGTCTTCCACTCTCCGCCAGTTCCATTAAAGGAAAAGACTGCCATCGGTACGCTCTGATAGATCAGTGTCGCCGGAAGCTGCGCAAGCTCTGATAAGTCTGACTTTGCTGTTACTTCCACACGATACCCGCCAAGCTTCTGCAGATCCAGTGCAAAAACGAAGTCCTTATCCTTGCCGGTATCCACTCCATCCAGAGAAATACTGATCTCATCTTCGACTTTATAATAAGTAACCTCTGCATCTGAAGCGATCTCCTGATCTGTTTCTCCGATCACCTCCACACTGGTCTGTATGCCCTCCATTCTTTCAAGAGCATGGGTATTCATCAGGAATCCGCAGATATTTGCTGCATTTCTCTGCAGCTCTCCCCTTGTCAGTGTTCCCGCCTTAAGGGATGAAAGGGTATTATCATCACTGTCATTGATTGAAGCATCTGTACAGACCATATAAAGATCGTTCTGCGCCTTTGCCATTGCCGCAAAGTTGTTGATCCTTGGCTCTTCTCCTTCATCATTGATCTTGGCCCACCAGTCGGTCATCACGATACCCTGAAAGCCCCACTCTCCTCGCAGGACCGTAGTATTCAGGTCATAGCTTCCGGCTGTCCAAAGTCCGTTTACGCTTCCATAGGTCGTCATAATGGAATCTGCCCCGGCTTCCCTGACTGCCATTTCAAAGCCCTTCAGATAAATCTCACGGAGTGCTCTTTCCGAAATAACAGAATCAACCGTAGATCTTCCGGTCTCCTGATTGTTGGCACAGAAATGTTTGGCAGTTCCTGTCACTCCTGCACTCTTTAAGCCACGGATCATGGCTGCTGCCATCTTTCCCGTAACAAAAGGATCCTCCGAAAAATACTCAAAGTTTCTTCCATTCAGCGGGTGTCTGTGGATATTCATACCAGGTCCCAGAAGAGCATCTATTTTGTTCTTCACCATCTCAATTCCGGTAAAGGAATACAGCTTCTCCACCAGTGCTGTATTGAAGGTGCTGGCAAGCAGTGTACCATTGGGGAGGCTGAATGCCTTCATGCCGCTGTCAAGCCGCATACCGGAGGGCCCGTCAGAGCAGCAGCCGCAGGGGATGCCAAAATGTGCAAGTTCCTCGGATACACCGCCAAAGGCTGCTGCCGTTCCGGGTGTTACCTTTGGGCTTCCCATACCCTCTCCGCGGATGATACAGCTTAAGTCATCATCATTAAACTGTGCCACAAAGGCATCCATGGATACCCTTCCTTCCTTTACATCGATCAGACGGTATCCCTGATCTCCGGTAAATGGAAGCTCCTCCGGCAGCAGCTCTTTTCTCTTCTCTGCCGGATTCTTCTTTCTGAGCGGAGCAGCCTCCATTACCTTATGTACAGCTCCGTCTTTTTCTCTTATAAAACGCATCCTCTCAAAGGGTGTCACCGGAGCCAGTGCCTGTGACAGGGAGGCAAGACATACCGTTTCCTCAAGAGTAAAGCTTCCTGCCACCTCAGTCTCCCTGACATTCCTTCCGATATGGAACAAATACTCACCCTTTTCCAGAATATAGGAGGACGCAAAGCCGCTTGTCCCTGTTTCATCATAGGAAGCAAAGCTCTCATAGGGAACAGCAATCCTCATCTGCTCTTTAAGCCCCGGCTTTAATTCCCTGGTCTTGGCAAAGCCAGCCAGCACCTTTTCCGGCTTGGAAAGTGCTCCCTCAGGAGCTGTCACATAAACCTGCACTACCTCTTTTCCGGGCACAGTCCCGATATTCTGAACGGTAAAGGTAATCTCCGCATCCTTTTCCCCTGCGCTGAAGCTGACGTCCCAGATCCTGAAATCTGTATAGGAAAGACCAAAGCCAAAGGGATAACGGACCCTTTCCTTCGCTGCTGTTTCAAAGTAACGGTAGCCTACATAAATATCCTCCTCATAAAGATCCCTGTCCCTGTTGCCAAAATTGGCATCAGAAGGATAATCCGTGATCTTATAAGCAATGGTATCTGTCAGCCTGCCGCTCGGACAGGTCTTACCAAGCAGTACATCTGCGGTTCCATAGCCACCGACCATACCGCCCTGCCATGCGTAAAGAAGTGCCTGCGGATGATATTCTTCTATGAAATCCATATCCATGATATTTCCGGTATTCAGTACAAGGATCAGCCTTTCAAAATGCTTTCTGACCTTGGAAAGCATATCTTTTTCCTTCTCTGTCAGCAGATAGGAGCCCTCCTGGTTTTTATTGTCCTGATCCTCTCCGGCTGTTCTTCCAATGATCACAAGCGCCGCATCGTTTCTGGCTGCCGCCTCACTGACAAGCTCCTCCGGAAGCTCCATTTCCACCTGGCACCATGGCTCATTTCCCCAGCCGACACCAGCGTCAAAAGGATGCTCCTTTACCCATGCCTCATAGGCAGAAAGAACCTGGGGATCAAGTATCACCTGCCCTGATTCCTTCAGGGCATCCAGGATACCAGTCACCTTACTTACATTCACCATGCCTCCCGAACCGGTCCCACTTTTATAATAATGGAACTGCATTCTGCCAAACATGGCAAGTCTTGTACCTTCCTGCAAAGGCAGCGTATGCTCCTCATTGATCAGAAGAACCTGTCCTTCCGCAACCGCCTGTCTGGCTGTTTCTTCATACGCTTTATGATCCAGAACCATTTTTTTCATGCTCTTCTCCTCATCTGATTATTTTATTCCGTATCGGTCTTTCCATCCGCCCCTGTCTGACCTGCAGCTTCCACCAGTGCCCGCCTTTTATTACACATCAGCAGGATTCCTGCTGCCACAATAAACAGGGATATAAACTGGGAAGTGGAAAGTCCTCCCACTGCTCCTCTTTCATCATTCCTGAGAAACTCTATCAGAAAACGCCCTACTCCATAAAGCAGCATATACAAAAAGCCTGTATCTCCCTTTCTTTTCCGCCTGGGATAAGCAGCAAGGAGAATCGCCATGATCAGGAAATTTCCTGCAGAGGAAATAAGCTGCGTCGGCAGAAGCCTTATCCCGGCAGGAGCAAGCGCACCTTCCGGAAATATCACACCGATCGGCAGATCTGTTTCTCTTCCGTAGCAGCAGCCTGCCAGAAAACATCCGATACGGCCAAAGCCCTGTGCCATAGCGATCGAAGGTGCAGCCAGGTCAAAATAATCCAGAAAAATCAGCTTCTTCTTTTTACAATAAAGAATCGCTGCCACCACGCCCGCAATAATACCGCCATATACCACAAAGCCCTCTGAGCCTAGTAGTGCCAGCGGATTCTTAAGGAACTGCTTCCACTCCACGATCAGAAACAGCAGCTTGGCACCAAGAAAGCCGCCGATCAGCCCCCAGATCGCAATATCTACGATCGCATCCTCGATAAGTCCGTACTTCTTTGCCCTCTTCATTGCCATAAAGACACAGCAGAGAACACCAATTCCAATCATCAGTCCATATCCATGTACCGTAAATGGTCCGATGGAAAATAAATCAACCTTCATTTTCTAATCCTTTCCTGTAAGTCCGAAACGGACTTTTGTTTTTTTCGAAGTGCTTCCCCTTTATACCCTGTCAGCTTGGCAGCTCCAGCTTTTCATTGCCATGAATACAGTACTTCCTTCCATTCATAGCCACATAAAGCGGTGTGGCATTTGGATTCATCAGGATCTTTCCATCCGTAGAGCGCTTCAGCTCCCGGTATGCCTTCACATAATCCAGAATTTCAATATTGGTGGCACACCAGATATCCTCCTTGTACTGTGCCATATATTTCAGGAAGTTCTCCATCAGCTCCCAGTTATTTTTCTGTGCAAATTCATAGCTGTGTCCCCAAAGATAAAAAACAAAGGGACCATCCTTCTCTTCCCTGCAGAATTTCTCTGCAAGCGCCATCAGCCTTTCATCCTCATGATGACAGGTGGGATGCCATGCAAGAAAGTCCTCTGGCAGACAAAAATCCCCGGTGCTTTCTACCGTTCTGGCATATTCAATGCCACAGGCATCCAGTATCTCCTCGATCTGGCTGTTATATGCCCCGTATGGATAGGCAAACCCACGGATCAGCTCCCCGGTAAGCTGTTCCAGATTATAGCGGTCCTTCAATACTTCTGTTGCAGCCATATTCTTTGGCAGTCCTGTCAGGGACGCATGACTGTAGGCATGGGATGCGATCTCATGCCCCTGATAAAGACAACGCACCTCTTCTGCTTCCACCCTGGAAAAATCAGTTTCAATCCCATTTACAGTCTCCATCCCCCCTTTGCCAAGAAGACCATAATTCAGGTTAAAGGTTCCCTTCATCCCATATTCGTTTAACAGCGCTGCCAGCCTTCTGTCATGTATAGTTCCATCATCATAGCTGAAAGTCAGCGCTTTTCTTTTTCCCTCCGGAAAAAGCATACTGATCTCATAATCCATTTTCCTTCTCCTTCATCAATAGCCCATGATGCCCTCTAATGACTCATCATTGTCAATCCATTCCTGCACCAGGATCTCCCTGTAATGATCCCTGTCATCCCGGACATATACCTTAACGATCCCGGCATTGATGATCATACGCTTACACATGGAACAGCTGTTGGAATTGGCAATATATTCTCCTGTCTGTGCATCGGTTCCCGCAAGATAAATACTGCTTCCAATCATCTTATCCCTGGAAGCACTGATGATCGCATTGGCCTCCGCATGGACACTCCTGCACAGCTCATAACGCTCTCCCCTTGGGATATTAAGCTGCTGCCTGATACAGGTTCCAAGGTCGGAACAGTTTTTCCTGCCCCTTGGCGCTCCCACATAACCGGTAGAAATTACTTCATCATTATTAACGATCACTGCCCCATAGTTTCTTCGAAGACAGGTACCCCTGTGCGATACACTTTCTGCCAGATCCAGATAATAATTTACCTTATCTCTTCTCTCCTTCATATCCCTTCTCCTTCCGTAAATCCCCCTGTTTCCTTACTTTCTCATCAGCAGAAGATAAACTGTTGCTGCTGAAACAACAATCTGTATGATAGCAAAACGGAATACGGTCTGCGTATTGGACCATCCCATCACCTTGCGCACATGATCATGAAGCGGTGTTCTTGTATGCTTCAGAATTCCGATCTTCAGAAAACGCAGCAGTGCCACCTTTACCAGTCCAAGTCCCCCATCCAGGATCAGCACGATCGCTGCCGGAATATAAAGAAAGGGGGATCCCGTTTTTAAAATAGCAATACTGATGAAAATACCCATTGCCCGTGAACCTGCATCTCCCATCAGGAGGCGGCTCGGTGTGGCATTGTACCACAGATATCCGAGGATACAGATGCCAAATAGCAGGATCAGGTACTGCAAATCACTTTCCTTCCCAAGAATCCCATTGATCACATAAATGGTAGTCAGGGTGACCAGTACCAGTGTACCTGAAAGACCATCCACACCATCTGCACAGTTTGTCACATTGATCGATGTCCATACCAGTATCACTGTCAGCACCGCAAAAACTACCGGTGGCACCGTCACGGTAATACCCATTGTTGCCAGTGTAAAGCTGCTTTCATTATGGTTCAGATAAGTCACTGCCAGTATGATCGCGATGATCAGGTCAAGCAGCCCCTTTTTATATTCATTCCAGGGATGCTCGGCTGCATCATCCATATAACCGGTCAGCATTTCTCCTGCGATCAGCATCAGATAGATCATAGTCTCCACCGAAACCGGCGCAAAGAGAATCGCTGCTGCGATAAACACCAGCACAAAAATAATGCCTGCTCCTCTTGGCTTTCCTGCTGACAGGCTTCCATCATGGGCAAATGCCCGGCCTGCATCCTTTGGTAAAAAGCTGCTTAGCTTTGTAAGCAGCATACATGTCAGTGCAAATGCAAGTAAAAGCCCGACTGCTGCTACCATCGGACTGTCCTGTACTAAAAATTTCTGAATCACTTCTATCTCCTCCCGGCTGCCTTGCTGTTTTTTTCTTCTGTTCTCTTTCAGATCCCCAGTGCTTCCTTTGCCAGCTGGTCAGCCATTTCATTATAAGTATCCCCAGAATGTCCGGCAACTTTCACAAATTGGATATCAACCTGTCTGCTGGCCTCATCATAGAAAGACTTGTAGGCTCTGGTTCCCTCTTTGTTCGTCTTCCACAGTCCAAGACACCACTTAGCAATTCCCTCATAATCATGGTAAATGGCAATCTTTCTGATCCCATGCTCCATGGCATAACGCATGGCCGCCTCTGCCCCCTTGATCTCACCGGCAACATTGTGCATGGCTGCCAGCTCTTTATCATCATATTTCTTATGGAAGGTCTGTATCCCTTCTTTTAATAATACGACCATTCCGTAGGAAAATTCCCCGGTTCCTGCATGAAAGCTGCCATCCACATAAATCCGCAGTCTGTCCTCTTCCACCTCTTCCTTCTGGACTCCCTGCAGAAAGGTCTGTGCTTCCTCAAGCGTACCAAAGCTCTTGTACTCCGGTCCCGAAAAGCCATGGACACTTGCCCTGCATTCATCCCAGGTTCTGAAAATACCGGTTTTTCTTCCTTTTCTTACTGCATAAAATTTTGCTGCCATATGCCGACCACAGCCTTGCAAAGGCTTCCTTTCATTCTCTGCCGGAACCCTTTCCGGGCTTTGTGCGGTACTTCTAAAATACCATTTTCCAATATAAATTTCAACATACCGGGTACAAAAAAGGATGCCCGTAAAAAAGGATGCCCCCGTTTTCCGGGTGCATCCCTTCTGATCCTCATACTATATCACTTTCCATATCCTGAAGCGAAAGAAAAGTCCTCTGTCATCTTCTTAACATCTCTTAGAAAAATGAGTTCAGGATATTTCCGGCACTGTACACATTGCTGTAGGTACCGTTTGCTGTATAGGTATTGGACCTAGTGCTCTCCTTAGCTGCTGTATAGTCGATCATGGAAGCCTGGGCAGATACCTTATATCCATAGGCACCGGTCGTTCCAAACAGATTCTTCACCGTACCCATATCAGACTTCTTAAAGACTTCCTCATCAAGAGAAAGGCTGCTGTCACTGTTCACGGTAATTCCAACCCTCGAAAGAAGCTTCGCATTGGCGCTGGTGACAGCTGCAAGCGTATCTGCCTTACTCTGCAGATTTTTGGAAGAAGCTGCTGATGTTTTACTGAGCAGATCATTATAATCTGTCACAAAACCGGAAACAGCCTTATAGATCGCATCAGTATCATATTCTTCTGAAACAGTTGCTTTTTCGTTCTTTTTCCGAAAAACGGATTTACTTCCCTTCACCAGCAGACTGTCTGCTGATTCCTTCATGGCATCAGCCGCCTTCTCAATCTCCGAAAGCGTCTTTGCAGAATCGGCTGCTGTAGAAATGGATTTTTTCTTTGTCTCTGTGTCCTTTCCTGTGGAAGCAACCTTATCTGCAGCATCCTTCGCATAATAAGCCTTCATCAGCTTCCCGTAACTGCCATTCTTAATGCTGGCATAATCGGAAAGGAAATTTAAATTACCAAGACTGTTTCCCCTGCTTGTCGTCATACTCTGGAACAGATAGGAATAGTCCTGCCTTGCATTTACATTAATTCTGATCCCCATATTCTCACTCCCTTGACCTTCACAGGTACCTCCGTGTACCCGCTGATAACTTCACTTTAGGTTACTTTTATAATAGCACTGTTTCCTGCTGATTACAAGTAACCTTCCCTGTAAAACTCGTAAAACAAAAAACCTCAGTACATCGACTGAGGTTTTCACGTGCAGGAAAAGAGACTTGAACTCTCATGGTATTGCTACCACACGGACCTGAACCGTGCGCGTCTGCCAATTCCGCCATTCCTGCGAACAAATGTTATTATATCTGCTTTCTTTTCATTCGTCAACAGGTTTTTTAAATTTTTTTAAAATTTTAAATATTTGCGATAATTTCCACTATTTATCGCTGTTCCTTTGTGTCATGAAATTCTCCAGTGTGATCTCCACCAGTGACTTCATGATCCGCTGAATCGCCTTCCGGGTAGGTTCATCTACCTCCCTTGCTGCTTCCAGTACATTCTGCACAGACTTCCGTATATCAGCACCGAACTCAAATACATTGGAAGCCTCCGACGCAGACACTACCTCATAGAGCGTATCAATGAACACATGCTTTTCTTCATCTGTCAGTGACAGGATCCATTCATTCATGGCCGCATCCCTGATGAGCTTGCCGCTGCTCATATTTCTGGCACGCACAAAGGATCTGTCCTCAACCTTCCAGCTGTATGCATTGTGCTGCAGCATACCGATCCCACGGCTCTCCACCACCTCATAGCTGCTGTGATCCTCCAGGATCATACCTACAATCGAAGATCTTGGTATAAATTTGGAAACCCTGTCTGCAATCTGCTCGTAGTGTCCCTCTGCACGGATTTCCGGCCGGAATCCCGGGCCATCATTATTATAAACATGAAGAAGCTTTCCTCTTGCCCTTTCCGAGCAGTTCATAGCCGCATAAACTGCCAGATTTCCTCCCTTGGAATGACCTCCGGCATAAAAGGAACCGGCAATCCATGAGGATACCTTATCCATATAGGCAACACTTAAATGCTGGCTGGACAGCGGCTTTGAAAAAGCAAGATTCAGATCTTCCTTCCAGCCAATGATTGTAGCATCCGTTCCTCTGTAGGCGATATAGGTTTCTTTATTCTCGAGTATATAGGTGATCGCCGAGAACTGCGTTTCATCATCCACATTGATCACGTTGACATAATAATTCATTTTCAGCGTCCCGAATCGTCTGGAATCCGCTGCCGCCTCAAAAAGCTCTTTATTATACTGCTTATACCAGTAATCATCCAGGAGATGATCCCTGTCTGGATGGTGATAAATATCCTGGATACTTATCAGCTGATTCCTCTCCTCCAGTCCCGGTACAAAACGTCCGAAATTCATATACACCATCTGGCACAGCACAAGAGAATCCACTTCATTTAATGGTTCCTGTAAAAAGCTGATATCTCCATGCTCCCGAACATAATCGATGATGTTTCCCATTCCTGTTTCCTTTCCTGTATTCTGTTATGCTTCCCATCCTAAAGCCCCATGCTCATGCTTCATGCCCGGCAGATCTTCTTAACATCTTCTGAAAATCCCCTGCCGGGACGGGCCTGCTGAAATAATAACCCTGCAATATATCTGCCTGTTCTTCCACTGCCACATCATAAATGCCCTCTGTCTCCACGCCTTCCATGCAGACCTTCAGTCCGAGGGAATGTGCCAGCAGGATAATATGCTTGATGATATTCCTGTCTACATTATTTTTTTCACACTCTGCCACAAAGCACTGCTCTATCTTCAGGCAGTCTACTGAAATATCCTGTAAAATATCAAGAGAGGCATAACCTGTTCCGAAATCGTCCAGTGCTACCAGTACCCTATGTTCGCGCAGCTTATTCATGGTACGCATCAATACCGGAAGATCATGTGCCTTGCAGCTTTCCGTCAGCTCCATCATCAGTCTTTCCGGCGGGAACTGATACTCCTTCAGGATTCCCAGTACATATTCAGCAAAATCATCATCCTTCAGCTGTTTGTAGGATACATTTACATTAACGATCAGGCTGTCAGAAAAATCCATAACCTGGCTGATCGCCGTTCTTACAGCATATGCTCCTACTTCCTTCATCATACCTGTTTCTTCCAGGATCGGAATAAATTTGGCTGGTCCAATTCCTGGAAATCTGCCATTTTTCCACCGGAGCAGTGCCTCACATTCCACGATCTGCATGGATTTCGGCTCTACGATCGGCTGATAATACAGCTCAAACCCTTCGAAATCATTTCTGACACAGCGTTTCAGCTCTTCGATCAGACGCAGATGCTCCAAATACTGCTCCCGGATCTCCCTGGTAAAGACAGCTAACTGCCCCTTCCCCTGTCTCTTGGCACGCTCAAAAGCATACCGTGCATTTTTTCTCAGTATATCCGGCTTTTCCGCCTGATCCGGATACTTACATACACCGGCTGACAGCTGAAGCGATACCTTAATATCATTGGACAGTGAGATATCCATTGCCTCATCCGCCATCCTCGCATAAATATCCTTCATATCCTGCAGCGTACCATATGGATAATGAACTGCAAACTGATCACCTTCAAGCCGGTACAATGTCGCTGACTGTGGAATGCATTTGCTTATCCGCAAGGCAAAATTCTTGATGATCTCGTCACCACCGCTATAGGTATACAGGTCATTGATTCTTTTAAAGTCATCAATGCCTACGATCATCAGACAGCCCGAAGCATTTTCATTTTCAAAGGTATCTGCGATGTCCTTTACTGCCACATAAATGTTAGGCACATGGGTCAGCTCATCAGTTGTATCATCGACCCTTTCCAGAATCCCCATACAACAGACAGGGCTGATTTCTGTGTCCCTGTTCATAACACCATGGCTGCGTACCCTGACATATTCTCCATTCCGTTTTCTGACCCTGTATTCCAGCAGCATATAATCTGTTTTGCCAGTCCGTATACGCTCCATTTCTTCATCGAAATTAGCCAGATCCTCCGGGTGGATAAAGCTCCTCCATATCCTGGCAAACCCATCTACATATTCCCCGGGCAGTTCAAAATCATTTACTGCCTTAGGTGACCATCTGACCCTTCCAGATATATTCTGCATAAAAAAATAGTAGTCTTCCCTGAGCTTGCAGACTGATTCAAAAAAAATATTTTCCAACCCCTCATTATTGTACTTCACATGCTTCCCTCTTCTGTATGAAATCATACCCTTCCACTGTCATTCTATATGTCAGTATACCTTTTTCTATCAGAAAATGAAAGTAACATTTCTCATAATTTTCTCAAAATATACATATAATCATAAAAAAGCAGGACTTATTGCCCATGTCTGCTGTGCTTGCTATTATCCAAAAATGTAATTCATTTCTATGGGGTGGCCCCCTCCTTCTGCTGCTTATGGGAACGCATCTGTTCTTTTCCTTTTACCTCCATTTTCCTCAGGGAAAAACCTGGAAAGCCGTCCGGATGTCCTTTAAAGGCAAAGATGATGACCAGAATAACCTTTCCGTTTTTGCCACATTGTCCACTACACTTGCCGCAACGCTCGGTACCGGTAATATCGTAGGTGTTTCTACTGCAGTTGCCCTTGGTGGTCCCGGTGCTGTCTTCTGGTGCTGGATCACCGGTGTACTTGGCATGGCTACCTCCTATGCTGAATGCTATCTCAGTGTACGCTATCGCAGCAGGGATAAAGCCGGTACACATGCTGGAGGCCCCATGTACGTGTTCCAGAACGGACTCCATATGCCTCTTCTTGGCAGCTTTTATGCTGTTCTGACACTGCTTGCTGCTCTCTTTGTCGGCTGCACAACGCAGTCAAATTCCATGGCTGAGACAGGGAAAAGCAGCTTTCACCTTGCACCCTCCCTGACCGGATTCCTGGCCGCCATCCTGGCAGGCCTTGTCATTGTTGGCGGCATCAGATCTATCGGAAAGGTCTGTGTCCGGCTGGTTCCCGTTCTGGCCATCCTGTTTACCGGCAGCTGCCTTCTTCTGCTCTTCCTGAACCGCACCTGCCTGTTTCCGGCAGTCGCATTGATCCTGAAGGATGCCTTTACCGGAAAAGCGGTTGGAAGTGGTCTGTCCGCCGGCAGCCTGATGAATGTCCTCCGCTATGGGATTGCCCGTGGATTATTTACCAACGAAGCCGGCATCGGAACCTCTTCCATTATGGCTGCCGCTTCCAGCGAGGAAAGTCCTTCCAGACAGGCCTATGTGTCCATGACTGCGGTATTCTGGGATACCGTCGTCATGTGCCTGCTGAGTGGACTTGTCATTGTCACTAATATATTAAAAAGACCACAATCCGTACTCCATGCCTCTCAGGGTACCCTTACGGATGCGGCCTTTTCTTCTCTTCCATTTTTGGGGAATGGCTTCCTCTCTGTCTGTCTGATTGCCTTTGCACTGACCACCCTCATCGGCTGGTCCTATCTTGGTGAAAGCGCTGTCACCTATCTGACTGGCGGCAGAGGTCTCTTTCTTTATAAGGTAGCTTATATCGTTATGATCTACATAGGTGCGATCCTTCCACTGCAGACTGTCTGGGAATGTACAGATCTGATCAATGCCTGTATGGTCATCCCAAACGTTCTTGCCCTTTTTCTTCTCCGCAGGGAAATTCAGATCACATAATTATCAATCATCTCCGTCTGCCACTCGACCAGATCTGCCAGCGTTACTCTGTCTACGACTCCCTTGATCGCCTCATCCAGCATCTGCCAGAGCTTCAGCGTAGCACAGGTTTCCTGCCTGTCACAGGTATTGACCTCATCATCCAGACAGGCTACCGGTGCAAGAGAGCCTTCCGTAAGGCGGAGTATCATCCCAACTGTATAGCTTTCCGGATCTCTGGCAAGCTTATAGCCTCCCTGCGGACCGCGGATGCTTTTCACATAACCCGCTTTATTCAAGCTGGAAATGATCTGTTCCAGATATTTATCAGAAATGTCCTGTCTCGCAGCAATATCCTTGATCCTTACCGGGGCATCGCTGTCATGCAGTGCCAGATCCAGCATCAGACGCAGGGCATATCTTCCCTTGGTTGAAATCTTCATACAAAACCTCCTTTTTCCCCATTATACTACTAGTTTACTAGGAATTGCAATAGTTGACTTTTCCTGTATGGATGGGTTACCATAGATAATGTTCCCCTTTTTATGGGGAAATGGAGGTTTTTATGCAGAAAAAATACTGGGGATTTATTCTCCCCTCTACGTTATCTTTTTTATTAACAGGAATTTATTCCATTATTGACGGCATTTTCGTAGGCAGAGCCATGGGTGACATGGGACTGGCTGCTATTAATATTGCCTGGCCGCTTGTAGCACTCATCATCGCCCTTGGTACCGGTATCGGTATGGGGGCTTCTGTTATGGTGTCTTTAAACCGGGGTGCCGGCCGTGATGATGCGGCAGACCAGATGGAGGGAAATGCACTGTTTCTTCTTGTCGTTTCCTCTCTCATCCTGACCGGGATCCTCTATTTCTTTGGTTCTCCCCTGATGACGCTTCTGGGTGCTGCAGGAGAAGTACATACCCATGCCATGACCTATCTTCACTATATTCTGTATGGTGCGGTGATCCAGACAGTTGCCAGTGGTCTGACACCCCTGATGCGTAACCGTGGTGCTGCCGTTTACTCCATGTGTGCCATGGCCTGCGGCTGTATCCTGAACATCATCCTTGATTATGTTCTGATACTTGTATTTCCATTAGGTCTGATGGGTGCCGCTATTGCAACAGTGCTTGGACAGCTTGTCACTCTGATCTTTGCCCTTTTCTTCTATTTAAAGAAAGAAAACCGGATCTCCCTTACCAATATAAAGCCCTCCGGATCCGCAGTCAAATCCATCCTTAAGGTAGCAGCCTCCCCTTTCGGACTGACTTATCTGCCTTCCGTCACCATTATACTGATGAATCTGCAGTGCACCAAATATGGTGGTGATGAAGCTGTCAGTGCCTATGCTGTCCTTGCCTATCTGGTTTCCTTCATGGAGCTTCTCGTTCAGGGTATTAGTGATGGTGCGCAGCCACTCTTAAGCCTGAGTAAGGGTCAGAATGATAAAAAAACACTGCGTAGCTATACACTGCTTACCTTTGCTCTTGGGATCGGCGTTGGTATCCTGAGTGGCTCCCTTATGTTCCTTCTGCGTCATCAGATCCCCGTTTTCTACGGTACCTCTGATGCAGCAGCAGAGCTGATCGTCCATGCTGCACCTGCCTTTTCTCTTGTTATGGCTCTTTATGGACTGACCAAGCCCTCTGTTTCCTACTTCTATGCAACAGAGCATCTGAAGCAGTCCAGTACTCTTGTTTATGGAGAGGTTCTGCTGACAGTCGGTACCATCCTGACACTGCCAATCGTCCTTAAGCTAGATGGCGTATGGTTTACCATGCCCTGCGTACAGATCGTCCTGTCCGTACTGGCAGTTCTTTTCCTGCTGACCCAGAAAAAAGAAATTACACCTTCAGAATGAAATTATCTAATTCAGCCATCGTACCGCACAGGCTAATAATATCTGCTTTTTTGAAACCTATTTTATCAAATGTCATTTATTATTTTTTTGCCTTGCAAAAATAAAAAGCATGATTAATAAAGTAACCGGGAACAAAAGTCCGACTCCCATACCTGCACGAATATTGTCTCCTGCACTTTGTGTAACACGTCCAACAATCCCCGGACCTATGCTTCCACCCAGGTCCCCCGCCATAGCAAGCAAAGCAAACATAGCCGTTCCACCTGCCGGAAATCTTTCTGATGAAATACTGATTGTGCCTGGCCACATAATCCCAACAGAAAAGCCACAGATAATACATCCAATCAAACCTGATATCGGATTCGACGATACAGAGGCAAGCAGGTAGCATATCACACATAAAATTCCAGATCCGATCATAAATTTCACCAGATCCATTTTATCACCATATTTTCCGAAAATTACACGACTGATCCCCATTGTAACAGCAAACATGCAGGGACCGGCCAGGTCACCAACTGTCTTTGACAGCCCCAGAGCAGCCTCCGCATAAGCAGATGCCCATTGTGCCATAGCCAGTTCTGATGCGCCAGAGCAGATCATTAAACATACGGAAAGCCAGAAAAGAGGTTTTCGAAACAGTTCCTTTATTCCCATTCCTTCACCCTCATCTACCAAATGCTCGATCGGACAGGTTGCAAAATTATAGATATTTATGGCCGGAACAAGTGCCCATAAAACAGCCAGCCATTTCCAGCTGTCCATGCCAAACACCGCAAAAAACAGTGTGGAGATCGCAATCGTTCCCACTGCCCCCCAACAATAAAAAGAGTGAAGCAGACTCATCGTTGCCTCTTTGTTATCAAATGGACACGCCTCCACTATCGGGCTGCAAAGCACTTCAATCAGACCACTTCCGACTGCATATACAATCACACTCAGGATAATTCCAACAAACGGTTCCGGCAAAAGATCCGGCAAAAAAGCCAGACCAACCAATCCTGCTGTGGAACATATCTCAGAAGCAACAATACAGATACGATACCCTATTTTGTCCACAAACTTTGCACAAAACAGATCTACCAACAACTGTGTAAGGAAAAAGCAGGTTGAAATCAATGCGATTTTTCCAAGTGTAATCTGATAATCATTATGAAATTTTAAAAATAACAATGGGGCAAAATTAGCTGCAATTGCCTGTGTAATAAATCCCATATAACAGGCTCTTTTTGTTTTTCGGTAATTTGGCATGGTCATCACTCCTTTTGTTTTCTACAACATATTTTAATCACATTTCCATCCTCACACAGAAAGCATCCTTCATAATTTCCCGATATATAACGAGGCTCATAATTAACGGTAAATCCCGCTTCTATCAGATTGATCATTAATTTATTTACCTTACTCTTACTGTCAACATACAGAGAAAGACTCTTTCCTGATATGGAATTTTCTATTTTCACCATTATTTTCATAAGATATTAGGAATCACCAATCCTTATTTTCCAGCTCTGATATTTTTTACTGTCCTTCTCTCAATAGACAAATTTTCATATACACGTTTTCCCCCCGTCCCTGTAGGAGCCTGAGCCAGCAGACCGACCTTTATAACAGGCATAACGGGCATATGGAAATATCTCATCATATAGAAATTGACACCATCTAAGGAATAATGGAAAGCGAAATTATTTCCAACCCTGCAAACCTGGAGCCATGCTGTATTTCCTTCAAGATTACACCCATTTGCATCATCTGAATCCCCTTTTGTAACAACACTTACAGCAGCATGAGTTCCGAAATCCGTCAATTCAAAACAACACTTCGCCCAGCAGTTCAGATCCTTCATAATCATTACTGAAGCAGAATCATATGTATCCTTAAAACCATGCGATACTTTTACTTTAAGAACAAAATCCCCTTCTATCTCCGTATAATAGTAAGGTGCGTTACAAAGTGATTCCGGTAAAAATCCTTCCTCACACTGGTCTGTGCTTCCGCAGAAAAAATCTGTTTTAGCCGGAGCGAATATTTCAATTTTATCCCCCTCCATCATCATTTCACTTTCATTTAACCATTTAAATATCATGTTCTTTCACCTCGCTTTTATTGAATTATATAACATAATATTATTGTTTTCATTGATTTATTTACGAAATTTATTGTATAATATCGTAAAATATTTTTCAAAGAAGGAAGTTTCTATGAATATAAATACAACCTATACTAAAATCATTACAGATGAAGATTTGATGGAGACAGTTCAGCACGGAAGCAATCTCTATCCTTTCCAGTTTTATTATGAAGATCTGTCAGTTTTTGATTTCAACTGTATCGAATGGCACTGGCATACAGAATTGGAGTTTATTTATATTGAATCCGGAACCGTTACTTTGTGGATTGGAGAAGACCAATTTAATTTAACCGAAGGAAATGGTATATTCATTAATACAAAGGTACTCCATCGCCTTTATTCTCCCTCAAAAGCCCTCATTCCCAATTTTGTATTTATGCCTTCTTTTATTGCCCCCTGCGACAGCCTGATCTATCAGAAATATATTCTGCCGATCATTTCTTACCCATTGCCATTTCTCATATTTCATAAAGAAGTATGCTGGCAGGCAAAGGTTTTATCTATCATGCTGCAAATTATTTCTGCACAGGATTCCGTTTTGTCCAAAGAACTCCTTACCAGTTCTCTCCTTCAGAATCTCTGGCTGGAAATATTTGAAAACACAGACATTTCATACCAGGAAGAACACAAGGAGCATTCAACCGCTTCTCAAGCCCGGTTACAGCTCATGATGCAATTTATCCACCTAAATTACTCACGGAATATCTCATTAGATGACATTGCAGAACAGGCAATGGTCAGTAAGAGTACCACTTTGAATCTGTTTCGGAAATATTTACATATAACGCCGGTTAACTATCTCATTAACTACCGTTTAAAACAGGCCGGTCAGTTGCTTTCAAAAACTGAGAAAAAAGTCAGTCTCATTTCTTCTGAGACAGGATTTCATAACGTTGACTATTTTTGCAGATTATTCAAAAAACGCTACAAATTAACCCCAACGGAATACCGGAAACAGAAGCACTTTCTGTAAACCTGTTTACCATATTTCCCGAAGTCCTGTCCGAAGGGAACCATCGTGAATCGATCACCTTCAAGGTTCTGAATCATCTGTGTTGCGTTCATCTGTCCACAGCGATCTCCAGAATGTGATACTTTTCAGCCAGTTCATTGATGAAATGCTCAATAAAATCGTAGCGGATCACGTTTCCTTCCGTAGATAAAAGGCAGCCTTTCGATGATCCCACTTCTGTATTTCCGCAGACCATGTATGCTTTGCCACACGTAACGGCGCTATGATCAGAACCTTCGTCACTTCTAAGCTGTCAAACATCCTCTGGAACGGCATACAGGCAGAAAAGGTACAGCGGAGATTATTCGTCTTGCTGATTGGGATACTATGAAAGCGAAACGCTTTGCGAATAAAGTGATAGCGTATCTTCTGAACTGCGAGAATGAGAAGCTGCCCAAGGAAACGATGGTGGCATTTGAACCATAAAAAGAAAAACCGCTACAACCTCCATCCCACTTTGGAATGAGAATTGCAGCGGTTTATTTACTGGGAACTAATTATTCAATATTTGTGATTTCCCAATCATCATTTACCAGATGAGTAAATCTTTTTCGAGTCGACCTCACCCTTGGAAAGCAAGACAACAGTCTCAATTCCTGTGGTAAATGGGAACTGATCCACGGCCACTGCCTTTTCCACGCAATATCCATTTTCAAGGAAAACCTCAAGATCCCTCACAAGACTGGTGGGTTTGCAGGAAATATAAACAATCCTGTCAATCCCATAGCTGATGATCTTGGTAAGCGCCTTCGGATGAATACCGTCACGTGGCGGATCCAGCACGATCATATCCGGCTTCTCTTCAATCTGATCCAGTACCTTCAGCACATCACCTGCAATAAATTCGCAGTTGGTCAGGCCATTCCTCTTCACATTTTCCCTCGCTGCCTCTACCGCCTCTTCCACGATCTCCACACCGATCACCTTCTTCGCTACCGGAGACAGGAGCTGGGCAATTGTTCCCGTACCGCTGTAAAGATCATATACAACCTTATCTGCTTTTCCCTCTCTGTTTGTCAGGTCTCCCACGTAGTCCCTTACTGTCTGGTATAGCACCTCGGCACTCAGGGAATTGGTCTGGAAAAAGGAAAATACAGAAATCTTGAACCCAAGTCCCAGAAGCTCCTCCTCAAAAAAATCCCGTCCATACAGGATCTCTGTTCTGTCACTCTGTACCACATCTGCCACCGCATCATTTGTGATATGGAGAATTCCCACCAGACTGCCATCCAGGGAAAGTGCAAGCAGTCCCTTCTTATATGCTGTCAAATCCACTTCCTCCTGGGAGGTCGTCACAAGGGCAGCCAGGATCTCTCCGGTACGCTTTGCCTTTCTCACAAGAAGATGACGCAGATATCCGGTATGTCTTAATCTGTGGAAGAAGCTGACATTCCGCTCTGCGAAATACTCTCTCGTAAAGGAAAGGATCTTTCTGTAATCTTCATCCACGATCTGACAGTGATCCACAGTCACGATATCATAAAAGCTGCCTCTCTTATGCATGCCAAGCGCCAGTGGTCCGTCCTTTACTTCATCTCCGAAGGAAAATTCCATCTTATTCCGGTAGCCATAGCATTCCGGACTCTCCTTGATCCCTTCAAAGATCCACGGTCTCTCCTGTCTGTCGAGAACACCTGTAAGAAGCTTTCGGATCTGTCCTTCCTTAATCTTCACTTCTTCTTCATAGGGCAGGGACATATACGTACAGCCACCACAAGTTCCAAAGTGAGGACATATCCGGCTGGTTTCAAGAGGTGACCTTTCTTCTACAGAAAGCAGTCTGCCCTCAGCCCTTCCCTTTCTGTTTTTCTGGATCACTGCCTTTATCTTCTGTCCCGGCAGGGCATTCTTTACCGTGCAGCTTCCTTCTTCAGTCACCACGATACCCTTATTGGGAAAATCAATTCTTTCTACTGTTCCTTCTATGATCTGTCCTTTTTTCAAATCTATTCCTCCACAGCAAAATAGGACATGCAAAAGCTGCACATCCTATTCATGATCTCATTTATGCATATCCTTCTGCCAGAGAAAGCACCTCACCTGAATATACCTGGAAGGTATTCTCCGCAAAACAATCCTTTCTTTGCAGACTTCCCGGATTATTCAGCGAAATCTTCCTCAGATGCTGCATTTTCAGATACCTGTTTAGCAGGCTTCTTCTCTGCATCCCCATCATCCTCTTCAAAGAAATCATCTTCAAAATCATCATCGAAATCATCATCATAATCTTCCAGATAATCTGGTGTGAAGTAACGGTATACAAGGAATGCGATTCCTGCTACAGCAGCAACAATACCGATAATGGCAAATACCCATACCAGTGTATTATTTTTCTTCTGCTCCTCTTCCTTCTTATTAAAAAATTCTTTCAGCTCCCTGAGATCGTGAGCTTTCATAAGATCCATCATTTCTTCCACTCTGTTCATAAAAGATACCTCTCTTTCCTATGCGGGCACAAAATCATATCCCATTCCAATTCATGCCATTAGTATAGCATTTTGTGAACATTTTTACTACCTGAATTTATAATTTTTTGAGTTTTGCAAATCCTGCATACATGATCTTCTGTCCGGCTTCATCAAAATCTACCGTTACCTTGTAATCTCTCGGTCCCGGCTCCATAGCAAGCACAGTTCCTTCTCCGTATTTGATATGGGAAACCCTGTCCCCTGCATCATAATCCGGTTTTCCTGCAGCATTTCCTCCCCTGGTGATTCCAAGTGATCCAAAAGAGCTTATTCCCATTTTGATTCCGGCACTTGCGATATAAGGTTTATTTTCTGCAGCGGTTCTCTTTTTAGTCAGCACCGCTGCCGGCTTTGTCCTCGAAGGCTGCAGCAGATCATCATCCCGGTAGGCCGGCTTTGGCATCCGGTTATCCAGAAGCTCCGGCGGAATCTCCTTCACAAAGCGGCTCACTGCATTATACTGCGTCTCGCCCCGTATCATTCTCATTTTAGCACAGCAGATTGTCAGCTCCTTCTTTGCCCTTGTTATTCCCACATAGGCAAGCCGCCTCTCCTCTTCAATCTCAGCATCTCCATCTGCTACGATGCTCATATAGCTCGGAAAAAGGCCATCCTCCATACCTGTCAGGTAAACCTGGGAAAATTCCAGCCCCTTGGCACTGTGAAGTGTCATCAGAAGGACTCTGTCATCATCCTCATCCACACCATCAATATCCGCCACCAGTGCCACCTCCTCCAGGAACTCACTCAGAGAAGGCTCATCATGGGTTTCTTCATAGGATGCCACCTTGCTGACCAGCTCATCGATATTTTCAATCCTCGTCTGTGCCTCTTCCTCACTGTCTGCCTCCAGATCCCTGACATATCCTGTCGTTTCAATGATATCCTTGATCAGATCCGTCAGCGTATACACCTGGAGCTTACTGCGGAACACCTTTATCATATCCACAAAGGGCTTCAGCTTTGCACCGCTTCTTCCTATGGTGCTGATCTCATCCGCCTGCTTCAGTGCATCATAAAAGCTGATCCCCTTTTCATCTGCATAATCCTGTACTTTGGCAATCGTCGCAGCACCGATCCCTCTCTTCGGGATATTGATGATACGCTTTACAGAAAGATCGTCCCGCCCATTATCAATCGTTTTCAGATATGCCAGAAGATCCTTGATCTCTTTTCTGGAATAGAAGTTCACACCGCCTACCACATCATAAGGAATACCTTCTACGATAAACCTCTCCTCCAAAAGACGGGCCTGCGCATTGGTACGGTAAAGCACTGCACAGTCCTTATACTGATAGCTGCCGTTCCGTTTCTTCCTTGCCACATCATCTGCAACAAATTCAGCCTCTTCATAGGCATTGTCAAACTGCCGGAAATGGATCCTCTCTCCAGCTCCCTGATCTGTCCAGAGAGCTTTCTCCTTTCTGCCTATATTATTCCGGATCACGGCATTTGCTGCATCAAGCACATTCTGGGTAGAGCGGTAATTCTGCTCAAGCCGGATCACTGCTGCTTCCGGATAGTATTTTTCAAAATCCAGTATATTGCGGATATTGGCTCCCCGGAATTTGTAGATAGACTGATCATCATCACCAACCACACACAGATTATGTTTGTCTCCGGCAAGCAGCCGGATCAGCTCAAACTGGGCACTGTTAGTATCCTGATACTCATCCACCATAATATACCGGAACCGGTTCTGATAGCTCTGCAGCACATCCGGGCAGTCCTTAAAAAGCTCTACCGTCTTCATGATCAGATCATCAAAATCCACTGCATTGTTCTTTTTCAGTGTCTGCTGGTACTCCTGGTACAAGGCGGCAATCTTCTGCTTATGATAATCTCCTGCCGCACTCAAGCTGTATTCATTCGGGGAGATCAGTTCATCCTTTGCAGAGGAGATCGCTGATAACACCGTTCTCTCCTTTAATACCTTAGTATCCACATTCAGCCGTTTACATATATCCTTGATCACCGATTTCTGGTCATCTGCATCGTAAATGACGAAATTTGTATCATAGCCGATCCTGTCAATATACCTCCTGAGGATCCTGACACAGGTAGAGTGAAAGGTGGTGATCCATGCACTGTCTGCAAAGCCAACCAGGCTCTCCACTCTTTCCTTCATCTCTCCGGCAGCCTTATTGGTAAAGGTGATCGCCATGATCTGATAGGGATTAATACCCATTTCTTCTATTAAATAAGCGATCCTGTGTGTCAGCACACGTGTCTTTCCGCTCCCGGCACCTGCCAGCAGGAGAACCGGTCCCTCTGTCGTAAATACCCCCTGCTTCTGCTGTTCATTTAATGTATCATAAATACTCATTCCCAAAACTCCTGCTTAAACTTCTGTAACCCGATGGAATGTCCACGCATATAAATTCAATTCCACAACCGGTGTCCCGCAATAAGCGCACACCTTTTCTCCAAGCCCTGATATGGGCGCTCCACAGTTCGGGCAGTTGATGCCAAGAGACAGATCCCTTTCATCCTGCACCTTCTCTCTGTCCTGTATATACACAAGCTCTGTGTTGTACCTTGTCTGCTTTTCCCTGTCCCGGCTGCCCCTTACAAGCTCACCGGTTTCTGCAGTCACATAATACCGGTATTGCAGGGACGTCTGAAACATGACAGTACATCTTCCTTCTCTTTTCTTGTAATCTGTGATCTCTGTACGATGAATCCTGACCTTCTCAAAATGTTCTCTTTCCCCGCTATTCTTCTGTTGGATGATCTTCATTTCAAGCTGATCCCTCAGTTCCTGGCTTCCTTCCTTCAAAAGTCCCTGATCTGCCGCAGAAACCGCCATCAGATAAGAGGTCAGGACATTTTCAGCCCTGACCCTCATATCATCATATTGAAACTGTGGAAAATCTTTCTTCATTTTCGGAAGATAAAGACCTGTCATTGCCGACACCGATTTCGGGGTTTCCTGATACTCCTCCTCGACTCTGTCAAATCCTTCCTTCAGGGAATCTGTTCCAAATACCTGTCTGGAAAATTCCCGGATTCCTCTTTTCAGACGGCTGATCCCGTATGCAGCTGCACCGATCACACAGAGCAGCAATATCAGAACCACTGCTGTCATTATCAGCGTCATATTCATAGCTGTCTTTTCCTTCCCATATCTTTTATGAATTAGCAAGCAGCCAGATAAGTACGCAGATAGCAATAATACCTGCCACAGTGATAATCACCTTTGGTATAGAAATCGGAGTCTTGCCGGATACCTTGCCGGTCTGTCCGTTGACCATAAACTGGTATACCTTATCCTTGTACTTGTAGCTGGAGATCCATACCGGGAGGAGCAGATACTTGTAGGTCACATCATAATATCTGGTAGATAATTTCAGATTTTTCACATGATCTGCGTTCTTCTCTGTCCGGATCTTGCTTTCAATGGCTTCTCTCAGCTTAAACTTAATGCTATCCTTTGCCATCTGGAAGGCTTCCTTTAAACCAACTGCGTACCGTTCTGCTGCAAAACCTGCTACATACTCCGGCTTATAGCTCTTATTCTCTTCTGTCCGGTAAGGCTCCAGTCCCTGAAGCATGGACTGATTATGATTGGTCGTTGCACAGACAAGCTCATCATCGATCGTTTCCCTGTATATGCCCTTTGTCGGATACCAGTCTGTGACCGTTTCTTCCTTATCCCCATTGCGCACGGTACGATCCTTACCATATTCTCCATGGTATTCCGTCTCCGTCTTAGCATCAAAGGTCCAGTAGGGAAGATAAACTCCTTTAAAACGCTTTGCCTTTGCACTCTCTTTTGCAAGCTTCGGACAGAACCATTTCTTTTTGATCCAGTTTTTAAATAAACCAGCTGCTTTTTCGTCTGTTACCTGGAACGGCACGACACCTCCCGGCGCCATTGTCTTCTGATCAGAGGCCTCCATAACCTGATTGGATCCGCAGAACGGACATACTCCGGAGATCTCCAGTGCATCATAAACCGTTTCTGCACCGCAGGCCTTACAGATCACCGTTTTCTTCTCTGTACCCCAGTTACAGTTTTCCGTCTGCTCTGCCTTGTCAAGATCAAGCTCCTGTGCCTTTGCAGGCTGTGTTTTTTCCTTCCTGATCTCTTCTGTATGTCCGCAATACGGACAGGCAAGTCCCCCTGTGGTCGGGTCAAATTCCATGACGCCACCACAGCTTGGACATTTTTTATCTGTTTCTTCCAGTGTTTTGGTTTCCCTTACTTCCAGGTTCTCTTCAAATCCACTCATCATTCTCCCCTTTTCTCTGATGGCTTAATGGATATCGTTATCGTCAAAAGGATCTCCGCACTCCGGACAGAATTTCGGGGGATTCTTAGGATCTTCCGGCTCCCAGCCGCATTTGTCACACTTGTAAAGCGGTACGCCTGCAGGCTTCTTTGCGCCGCAGTTGCTGCAGAACTTGCCTTTATTCAAGGTACCACAACTGCAGGTCCAGCCATTCTCTTCCGGCTTTTTGGCTCCACACTCTACACAGAACCTGCCAGTATTGACTGCCCCACAGCTGCAGGTCCAGCTGTCGCCCGTCTGTGAAGCTGCAGCTGTCTGTGCAGGTGCTGCCTGAGCCGGAGCTGCCTGCTGCGTGGGTGCTGCCTGCTGTGCTGCTCCCATCTGGAACAGCTGCTGTGCATTCATGCCGCCTGCCTGGGTCGCCATATTCATACCTGCAAATGCCATCATGGGCCCTGTGGAGGTATTGGACGCTGCTGCCTTCATAGCCTCTGCCTGTGCACCGACAAGCGTTGCTGCTGCCATATTGGGATTACGAAGGACTGCACTCTTCTGCAGATCCTTGATCATCTTCTCATCTTCCTCAGATGCCTTCATGGAATTGACACCGAAGGAAACGATCTCAATACCTCTGAGCTGTGCCCACTTCTCAGAAAGGACATCATTCAGGGCATCTGCCAGCTCCATGGTATGTGCGGGTACTTCACTGTAACGGACACCCATGGCGGAAATCTTTGCAAATGCAGGCTGCAGTGCTGTCATAAGCTCTGTTTTTAACTGGCTGTCAATCTCTCTTCTCTCATAATCCTCTGTCACATTGCCACAGACATGGGTATAAAAAAGAATGGGGTCTGTAATATGATAGGAATATTCACCATTACAGCGGATGGCGATATCAATATCAAGACCGATGTTATTGTCTACTACACGGAACGGTACCGGGCTTGCCGTACCGTATTTATTTCCCATAATTTCCTTGGTATTAAAGAAATATACCCTCTGATCCCTGGCTGTATCTCCGGCAAAGGTGATACGCTTTCCAAAGGTCTTAAAGGAATTCACAATATTATCTCCCAGCTTGCCATAGAAGATACTGGGCTCTGTAGAAGCATCATAGGTAAATTCTCCTGCCTCCGCACAGATCTCAACGACCTTACCCTGATCCACGATGATCATACACTGTCCTTCATTGACAGCGATCACGGAACCGTTGGAAATGATATTTTCATCCCCCTTGTTATTGGCAGCACGCCCCTTGGTTCTTCTGTGTCCCTTGGTTACCAGTACATCTGACTCCAGTGCATCACAATAGAAATACTCACGCCACTGATCCTCCAGAACCCCTCCTGCTGCACCTTTGATTGCTTTGATTAATCCCATTTTACAGTCCTCCGTTTTGTATTATGGGGAAGCCGGCGATTCACTGACTTCCCCACGCATTCGACATTCCGTTTTATCTTATGTCCGGTATGTCCCCCTGTATGTCTTATATTATTATATCTATTTTGAAAGCTCCTGTCTATACACTTTCCGTCCTGTCATTGCTATTCCTGACAGCATTCTATTTCCTTCTTCCCTGCTTATTCCTTACCTGCATGCTTTCTTTGCAAATTCAGTTGTCACCAGAGCCTCATAGGGCACTCTTTCCGGCAGCTCCCCGGCTTCTTCCAGGATATTCTGCAGCAGTATAAAGGCATCCTCCTCAAAGACCAGATCTGTTTTCCAGGTATCCTGATCGTAATAACGCTTCACGATCCTTTCCAGCGTTTCCACCTCGGTTTCTTCAAACTGAGGGGCGATCACCGCTGCAATTTCCTCCGGCGTATGGCTGTTCACATAATCCATCCCCATTTGCAGAGCATTGGTAAATGCCTGGATCACATCCGGGTTCTCTTCGATATAGCTTTTTCTTGCGCTGAATGCCGTGTAAGGCACATAGCCGGATGCTTCACCAAGGGAAGCCACTACATAGCCATCCCCTTTCGTCTCAAGTGCTGTCGCATGCGGCTCAAACTCTACCGTAAAATCCGCTGTGTCACTTCCGGAAAAGGCAGCTGCCGTAGACCCAAAATCGATACTCTGGTCGATCGTAAGATCTTCCTTCGGATCAAGGCCGTTCTTTTTCAGAATATATTCAAATACCATCTCCGGCATACCGCCTGCACGCCCGCCAAGCACTGTCTTCCCTTTCAGCATGGAAAAGTCAAAGTCTGGCATTTCCTCCCTTGCTACGAGGAAATTTCCTGCACGCTGGGTAAGCTGTGCAAAGTTCACTACATAATCCTGTGTCCCTCCTGCATAAGTATAAATTGTTGCTTCACTTCCCATAAAGCCAATGTCTGCTTCCTTGGTCAGCACTGCTGTCATGGTCTTATCTGCGCCAAAGCCGGTAACCAGTGTCAGATCTATCCCCTGTTCCTCAAAATATCCCTCTTCGATCGCCACATACATAGGCGCATAAAAGATACTGTGTGCTACCTCATTCAATGTCACACTTATTCTTTTCCCTGCCCCGGCATCTGTCTTTTCTCCTTTTCCACAGCCAATCAGCACCGATAAGACCATGCCTGTCAAAAGAAGCAGGGACACACCTTTCCGAATCAGTTTTCTTTTCATGATTTTCTCCCTTTTCCGGATAAAATTTTCACTGCTTTATCCTATGAGAGTGTCTCTGAAAATGTGACCTCATGAAAGAAACAAGAAAAAATCCCGAAGAGAGTACAGCCTACCAAAGCTGTACTCTCTCCAGGATTCCCATGCACATGGAAAAGCATGCTACCATTATCATCAGCAGAATTGCCGGAAAATCATATACCATTTTCTGCTGCTCTTCCATTCCTCCCTCTTCATTCATCACCCGGCAGGTTTTTCCGCTGCTTGCAAGAAGCACCTCTATGCCAAGCATGATCAGGAGCACCGGCCAGAAACGGATCACCTTGTAAGGGTCAAAGAACGGAAAGAAAAGTCTTACCAGAAACAGGACACCCGTCAGCACCAGTGTGATGCCTGCCGTAATGGTTCCCACCCGGTGGATATAAACCGTCTTTCTGCCCATTTATGCTTCCCCCTCCCTGTCAGGGTTCTCCGATGCTGCACTCTGATCAGCAGCTTCCTGTTCTCTGTCCTTTATGGGTTCTTCCCTGTACAGTTCTTTCTTCTTTCCACGGATCATGTGCACACCAAGTACAATGATCAGAACAGAGGCTGTGAGCCTCGGCACATAATCACTGATCGTAAATAGCAGCTCATAGATATATTCCGGTAGTACCCTGTAAGCCCAGAGCATATCTACACCTGTTCCCCACAAAAGCCATACACCGAGCACGATCAGCAGTACTGCAATTCCCCTGGAATTTCCCTGCAGCTTCTTTTTTCCTTTTTGGAACAGCTCCATGCCAAGGATATCATTATCCTCCACCTGTGCAAATTCCTCGTCACTTAAGGATGCCAGATGATTGGCATGAAAAAATCCGTATGCCCATATCACAACCGCCAGAATGGAAAGTCCTTCCAGTCCAAGGAATGACGGGATCATGATCATTCCAAGGAAAAACAGCATCAGCTCTGTTCCTGTCCTCATAAACCCCATATACATTTCTGCCGCTCCCGGCATCAGTGAAAAACAAAATGTCAAAAATCTGTTCTTTTTCTTTGTTTTCATTCTTTTTCCTCCATTTTATCCTGTCTGCTACAGATCATTTGCTAATATCTTTTCTTTTGCTTCCCGCACACTGTTATTCAGCCTGTCAAAAAGCGTTTCCGGCTTCTTTGCACGATATTCGGGATCATTCAGGTCTTCTCTTGTGATCCTTGGTCTGTCCTCCTCCTGAAGCACTCCAGCCCGGCTGATATCACTGCCATCCCGGAAAGGATTGACGATCAGAAGGGTAAGCGCTGCCGCCATGCCTGCTGCCATCTTCAGGACATATACGGCAAAGGGAACCATCTTTTTTTCTTCTGTCTTTGACAGTTCCGGCAAAAAGACCTTCTTCATGATCTCTTCCTTCAGATGCTCCGGTGCATACAACTCCTGCTGCTCCAGTTTCTCAAGGAAAGCATTTAATTCCTCATCTGTTGGATAATTTTTCATTTCAGATCCTCCCTTCGGTACTTCTTCTTCAGCATATCCCTTGCCCGATAAATCTGGGTCTGTATGGTCTTGCTGTTCATGCTTCTGTCTCTGGCAATCTCTGCAACAGTCTTTTCCTGCAGATAATAGGCTCTGGCAATCTCATCATAGGGTGGCTTCAGAGAATCGCAGATCTGTGCAAAGCCGCTTTTGATCTCCGTTTCCACGCACTGCTCTTCCGGCCCGTCCCGCCCTTCCGTCATCACCTCAAAAAAGCTGTCTTCCGTCGGGATATTCCTTTTGGCTGAACTTCTGACATAATCAATACTCTTGTTGACCGCTATCCTGCAGATCCACGCCTTTTCATTATTGCCGTCAAAGGTATCATACTTCTGATAAACAGAAAGAAAGGTTTCCTGCGAAAGATCCTCTGCTGCAAAGTAATCTTCGGTTACTTTATAACAAATGGAAAAAACAAGCTTCTGATAGGTATCGATCAGCTCTGAAAGCCGGCTTTTTGAACATATGGATCCATTTCCCTGCATGGCCTGTTTCCTCCTCTGTTTAGTAACAGCGCAGCTTCCGCTGCCCTTCTATACAGTATAACGCAGCAGCCCTTCCGTTTTCTTCAGGAATTTTATATTTCTAAAAAAAATATTTTTTATCAAAAAAGACCAGGCCTTTGCCTGATCCTTTCTCTCTGCTCTCTGTCCTGTTCTATTTTCCCTTCTCCTGCTCCCCGCTTTTACGGAGCTCATCCACCATCTTCTCGATCAGAAGCTTCTTAATATAAACATCGAAGCCCAGCAGACCTACAAAAGAAAACATTCTCAAAAATTCCCTGTCCTCCTCCGGTGCATCTTCAAAGATTCCCTGTGCCGTCTCAAATTTATGCAGGATATCCTCCTTCAGTACTTCTACCTGAGATTTTTCAAGGCTGAAAACCTCATCATAGATCCGGCTTATATCTATATTCCCATCAGTCTGGAAATACTTCCTGGATACAGGCTCCAGAAGAGTCTGTATATCATTGATGGAAAGAATCCCCTTGAAATAGTAAATAAAGATCAGCATCAGTACATGTTCCTTACTGTACTTCTTCTTTACCGGCGGCGGCAGAAGATCATTCTTGGCATAATTATTAATCATGGTCTTGGTCAGAACCTTGTCACTCTCCGGATTCCTTGATGTATTTTTCAAACGGCTTTCCATGAAGGTAGTAACCTGATCCATGTACAGATCAATACCCGGTATGTCCTCTGACTTGATATGCTGTATCCTGTCAAGGCTTTCCATAATACTGTTTAGCAGATCATCTTTATCTATTGTCATTTTATCGTCACCTCGCAAGCCTCTGTATAAGTGCTTCCATTCTCTATATTATATAGTATTTAAAACCACATAGCAAGTAGAAGCCTGTATTTTTACAATTTTCTTTACTTTAAAACTTTAATATGTTAAAATTTTACTGATCAGGAGATTAGAAAGGAGAATTCCCTTTTATGAATAAGAAAATAATGACACCAGCTGTAGATGAGCTGTTTGATGCGATCTTAAGCCTGCAGTCCAAAGAAGAGTGTTACAGTTTCTTTGAGGATCTATGCACCATCAATGAACTGCTCTCCCTATCCCAGCGTTATGAAGTTGCCTCCATGCTGCGTGACAAAAAAACCTATCTGGAAATTGCTGAAAAAACAGGAGCCTCCACAGCTACGATCAGCCGTGTAAACCGTTCTCTCAACTATGGAAATGATGGCTATGAGCTTGTTTTTGAAAGATTAAAGGGACAGTCCTGAGTAAGGAATGTCCCTTTTATTACCTTCTTCTGTTCTCTGCCGGTCTAACCATTGATATCGATCATCGTCATGGGATCGATATAAGCATCATCCTTCATGATCTGATAACCCAGCTTCTGGTTATCCTCCCCTATGGTAAAGAGAATATAACCCTTTCCCAGTTCTTCTCCTGCCTTAACAAGCGCTGTGCCATTGTTACGATACACTGAGCAGTAACCATTTCCGTGATCTACCACGATCTTGGTTCCATACTCTGTATCCGCATCCACACTCAGGACAACACCTGTACCTGTTGTCAGGACATTGACACCTGCAGCAGCCGTAAAGACCAGCATCAGATCACCCTCTGTGGCCTCTTCCATGGTAGCGGATCCACTTAAGGGGAATCCCTTGGGCAGTGCATTTTCTACGGTTTCCTGTGAAATCGCATCTTCTGTAGCTGCCTTCTTGCTGACAGTCTCACTCAGGACAGTAACCTTGTTGGAAAGCGTACTGTTCTCTACACTCAGGGCTTCATTTTCATCCGTCAGATTATTGATCGTCACAAGCTGATCCACCAACTGGCTTCTTGCATCCTTCAATGTGATCGAATCATAGATAAATCTGCAGATCACACCAACGATCATCAAGAAAAGAACAATGGCAGCCACCTCTACGATCCCTGAGCTGATATGTCTCTGTTTCATGACACCCTCTTCATTTTCTGTTACAAGAAGAAGGGCAAATTTACTTTTTCTCTTTTTATTTTGCTGTTCCATTACTTCCGTGTCACCTCCGGATCTGTTATGATAGCATGACAAAAAAACGTTACATAAGCGTTATTTTAGCACAGATGGCGGATTTACACAAGTTTTACACAGAAAGCTTCATACTTCCTTCACAAATCAGACCTTTTTTTCTCATAAATTCACTGATCCCAAATGCCATGATACCGGGCAGTAAAAAGTGCATGACTGCGATTTCAAGCAGGACGATCACAGGAGACACGCCTTCGGAAACCATGGTCTGATAGGCATTGATCTGTCCTACAAGACCGGCCGTTCCCATACCGGAGCCTGTAGCATTATTAGTCATATGCAGTACCATGGTCGATACCGGACCTAAAACTGCACTTGTAATGATCGCAGGAAGCCAGATCAGGGGATTTTTCACAATATTCCCGATCTGCAGCATACTGGTTCCAAGTCCCTGGGCCAGCAGGCCATTTACCTTATTTTCCCTGAAGGATGCCGTAGCGAAGCCGATCATGTTCGCACAGCATCCAACAGTTGCTGCTCCGGCTGCGATTCCATTCAGTCCAAGGATGATCCCAAGTGCCGCTGAGCTGATCGGCAGCGTCAGTATCATTCCCATCAGAACAGATACTACGATCCCCATCAGAAAAGGTGCCTGCTCCGTTCCCCAGTTGATCATGCTGCCAAGCCATGTCATGAAGGCCGAAATAGGAGGTCCCAGGATCAGTCCCACACTGCTTCCTGAAACAATACATACTAACGGTGTGACGAGGATATCCACCTTCGTCCTGCCGGAAACAATTCTTCCTATATAAATACATACCATTGCTGCAATAAAAGCACCGAGTGGTTCTCCTGGCCCCTGCAGTACCATGGCTCCATCTATGAGTACTGTCCCTGCCAGGATTTTGGAAGCAAATGCACCTGCCATTCCTGCTGTTCCACTGGAAATGATCACGAGAGGATCTGCCTTCAGCCGGATCGCTGCTCCGCAGCCTATGCCTGCTCCTGTCACCGCTGCTGCAAACTTCCCCATCATAAACAGCATGCTTCCTGCTGCACCCGGGATCAGGCTGCCAATCTGCTGGATGATCGTTCCAATGATCAGCGTAGCAAAAAGCCCAGATGCCATACCGCTGAGTCCATCGATAAAAATTTCATTCAGATATTTTTTCCATTGTTTCATATATATTCTATTCCTTTCTGAAATTCCTTTTACTCCGCCTTTTAGCATATCTTACCTGCCATGATATTTCAATCACAAAAGTATCTTTTTTAGAATTCACAAAACTTTCACAAATCCTACAAATTTCTTTACTTTTTAAAGTAGTTGTGCTATTCTGAATTTGTTGCAGCACAGGGCTGCAAAAATTTATATTTTTTATTTATATGTGGAGGTATCTACGATGAACAAAGGTACAGTTAAGTGGTTCAACAATCAGAAAGGATACGGTTTCATCTCTGACGAATCTGGAAATGACGTATTCGTACACTACTCAGGACTGAATATGGAAGGCTTCAAGTCTCTTGAAGAAGGCGCTTCTGTAGAGTTTGATGTAGTAAATGGTGAAAAAGGACCTCAGGCCGTAAACGTAACCAAGTTATAATCCGAGAGATTTATAACGCATTAATTCAATAACACGATGTGCCTGTTCTTAAATATAAATGTTATATTTTATTTAGAATTTGCTATTGTTTTAAGGAATTAAGGAAAATCCCCATCTTTGCAGATGGGGATTTTTTTGCGCCTGTCATCCGTGTCCTGATCTTCCCTTCTCCGTCCTCTGTCCAAAACCCTTTTCCTGTGATCTGCTGCACTGTATTTCCCGGTTCACTGCGTCAAAGCGGCGCATTGCAGTTTCTATCCTCTTCCTGTAGAATAAGGTTAATTTGCTGAAACAAAGGAGAGCTGTTATGAATCGTGAATCTTTCAAATCCCGGCTTGGCTTCTTACTGGTCAGTGCCGGCTGCGCCATCGGTATTGGAAATGTCTGGCGTTTTCCCTATGTTGCCGGAGAAAATGGTGGTGGCCTTTTTGTACTTCTGTACCTCGTTTTCCTGATCCTTATGGGTCTCCCTGTCCTTACCATGGAACTGGCTGTAGGACGTGCCAGCCGCAGGAGCGCTGTACAGGCTTACCAGGCACTTGAGAAGCCCGGCAGTAGGTGGCATATTCACGGATGGTTTGCCATTCTTGGCTGTTATCTGCTGATGATGTACTACACCACTGTTTCCGGATGGATGATCTCCTATTGCGTAAAGTTTGTAACCGGTACCTTTCGGTCCGGCATGAGTACAGAGGATACCGGTGCTGTTTTCTCTTCACTTCTTTCCAGTCCTCTGCAGATGGGCTTTTTCATGATCCTTACTGTTGTTACCGGCTTTCTGATCTGCAGTAAGGGACTGCAGGATGGGCTTGAAAAGATCAGCAAGATCATGATGATCGCCTTGCTTTTCCTGATCATTATACTGGCTTCCCACAGCCTGACTCTTTCAGGAGCCTCCGAGGGTCTTTCCTTCTATCTGATCCCAAGCTTTTCCACAGCGCAGAATGTCGGTCTTGGCAATGTTATTTCCGCTGCCATGAACCAGGCCTTTTTCACATTAAGCCTTGGGGTTGCTGCCATGGAGATCTTTGGAAGCTATATGAGTAAGGATAATACCCTGGCAGGTGAGGGAATCCGCATCTGTGCCCTTGATACCTTTGTTGCCATTATGGCAGGCCTTATCATTTTTCCCGCCTGCTTCAGCTACGGTGTTGAGGTCAATGCAGGTCCGCAGCTTATCTTTATTACATTACCAAATGTATTTGTCAATATGGCTGGCGGTCGTATCTGGGGATCCCTGTTTTTCCTGTTTATGACCTTTGCCAGCTTCTCAACTGTGATCGCTGTATTTGAAAATATCATGTCCTTCTGTATGGACATGTTTGGTATCAGCCGCAGGAAAGCCGCACTGATCAACTGTATTATCATCCTCATCGCCAGCCTGCCCTGTGTACTCGGATATAATCTCTGGAGTGATCTCCACCTGATCGGCGGAAGGGATGTCCTTGACAGCGAGGATTTCCTTGTCAGCAACCTGCTCCTTCCCCTCGGCTCTCTTGTTTATCTGCTCTTCTGCGTCACGAGGTGGGGCTGGGGTTTTGACAATTATCTTGAAGAAGCTAATACAGGAAAAGGCATTAAGCTTGGTCGTTTTCTAAAGCCTTACTTCCAGTTTATTCTGCCTGTACTGATCCTGATCATCCTGATCCAGGGACTTTTATAAATTTCTGTATTTCACCATTGGCATCACTTCCCTCATAATAATCGGAATGGAAATACTGTAATGCAACTCCATATATTTTTTCTAGACGCTCTTTTTGAACAGTATCAGAACTTGGTAAATTACCATTATAACTGCTGTACACAGACATTTGTGGCTCGTCTACTGTTTCTGCCACAAATGTTCCCGTATACGGAATTGTCTGCGTAGATATTTGTGCATAAAAACTATTTTCTCTTGAAGCCAACTGAAATAATTCACTTATATAGATTCCATGTATTTCAGAATCAACTTGTAATCTGAAGGTATGTCGTCTATGTTGTTCTTTATACTTGCAACTCCGTATGCAAAGCCAAGGAATTTAAAATTTCGGGTTGCAAACACGCTGACCGTACGACTCTTTTCTTGGTTGACTGTAAGTTTCAACCTCTTCTCAAGATATTTTGAACTGCTTTCCAAGAGTCTCTCTGATGCCCGCTTACTCTTTGCAAGAAGCACAATGTCATCTGCATATCTTATGCATATAAGATTTCTATCCGTCAGACCAGAGATTTGCCCATGAGTTAGTATGTTCCTCACATCCAGCTTCCTTCAGATTCCATCTCACGATGGGCACCCTTGCCTTCGGCTATATCCTTCCCACTACCGGGCGGATTCGGGACTTTGACCCGTTAGAAATGTGCGCCGCTAGGCGCACACCACAAGCAGCCAGTATGCTTTGTTACATACAGGCTGCTTAATTAGATTCATTATAAAAATTCAATTTCAACCAGTCCTCTGCTATATGAAACATGGGCTTTAGAGATTCCTGCCATGTTTCCTACCTAAAACTAAAAGATTTACATTTTTAATTTTTCTGCTGTAATGTTGCATCAGACAACCTGCAATACAAATTTTCATCACCATCTTCCCTGTATGTCCCAATAGTCCCTTCAACGACAATCTCCGCATTGTCTTTTGGATACTCATCCGGATAAATGTGTGATCCATCTTCCCACACAAATTCCATTCCCTGAGCACAGCAGGCTGTTGCATCCTGAATCACACAATAAAAGTAATATTTTTTTGTAGCTTCATAATAGGTTGCATAAAAATTTCCATCAATACGAAATGTTTTTCCTTCATATTCCTTTGGAGCAACCATCATCTGATATATAATAGCATAAACCATATCACTGCTCATTTGCGTCAGGTCATAGTCAACTGTCCTTTCTGTTCTCTGAACATCTTCTGTACTATTTATTGTGCTTTCGATATCTTCATTCGATTCGTCATTGACTGAAGGCTCCTCACTTTCCGCTGTCTCTGTTTTACTATTTTCATTATTTATCTGATTGCTTATTACTTTATCGACAGAGTTTGCAGTGCCGACACCTTTCCCACCACTGCTTTTTCTATCGCTACATCCGGTTATCAGCAGAATACATAAGAATAAAGCTGCATATTTTTTTAATTTTTTCATGTTCTTCCTCCTGCCACTTTTCCTATGGCACAACTAGCCATAAATGCAACAATGTCCGTTGCTACAATCGTTGAACCTACCGGAGTTCCTGCCAAAATGGATAGTAAAATACCGATAACAGCACAGATTACCGATAACACAACTGAGCAGACAGTAACTCCAAAAAATGTCTTATATACACGCATAGCTGACAATGCCGGAAATATTACCAGTGCCGAAATCAGCAAAGATCCAACCAAATTCATGGCAAGTACAATGATTACTGCTGTAATAATAGCTATCAACAGGTTATAGAAATCTGTTTTCATTCCTGTAGCTTTTGCAAATGTTTCATCAAAGGTAACACAGAAAATTTTGTGATAAAATGTGACAAAAACAACCACAACTGCTACTGATAAAATGCTGCACAATACCACCTGCCCTCTTGCCAATGTCAATATGGATGTTGAGCCAAACAGTGTACTACACACATCTCCTGAAAGATTCGGTCCCGTGGCAAACAGATTCATAAGCAGATAACCGATTGCCAATGCCCCTACAGAAATCATAGCAATCGCTGAATCCCCTTTAATTTTTGTATTCTGTCCTGTCCGCAACAACAAAACGGCACAAATAACGGTTACAGGTAAAATGAATATCATATTGTTTGTAAAATTCAGAACCGATGCTACCGCCATAGCTCCAAAAGCAACGTGTGATAAACCATCCCCTATAAAGGAAAAACGCTTCAATACTAAAGTAACTCCCAGCAGAGAAGAACAAAGCGCAATCAATACCCCAACAATCAGAGCATACCTCACAAATGGGTATTGAAAATAAAAAATCAATTTATCAATCAATTATCTTATCTCCCTTCTAATTCACACTAATTATTTTTTCATTCGGAGCGTTACATTTTTCTATCCACATAATTTCGATAACGGGAATCTCAGAATTTATCTGCTCAAAATACTCTTTTTTTACTATTACTTCTATCTTTACCCAGTTAACATACTTTTCTTTTTCTCAAAAATATATCCAGTAAAACAAACTATTTTACCTACATATCGCTCTACATACTCCATTGCATCTATATAGAATATTCCAAAAGTTCTGTCATTAAGTTCAATGAAATCAGCTTGTATATCATATGGCAAATCTTCATTCAATCTTGGATTTATTTCACCATCTTTATTTTTGAAAACAAAGTTAGTTTGTGGATTGACTGCTCTAATACTTCTTCTAAACCTTGCCAGCTTATTTTCCATGCCATCACATGACCTGAATATCGTCATATAAGCACTTCTAATCTGACGTGTCATATAAGATTTCATGTTACTTAAATACAATTCAAAGCTCTCTGCATTGATTATCACAATTTCCAGAACTTTGTCTTTTTTTCATCGATTTAATATCTCATTAGAATCCCACATTCCGTTAAATTCAACTATAATACGTTCCGGTTGTACTTCATCTTCTATACATTGGATATTCTGCTCTGCAAAATTGAAGTTCTTTTATAAAAGTAGTTTTCCCAGCATCCAAAAAGCCATTTACAAAATATATATTTTTCATGCCTTTCACTCCTTGTAAATACACTTTTTCAGTCTGTCTTCAACCAACTCTTTATTCAGATTTTTCCCGATAAAAACAATCTGATTTATTCTGTCTCCATATTGTTCATCCCAATCCTCCATAATTTCAGGATGTTCCTGCACTTCAAGCCAAAACTATTTGTACTCTCGCACTATTTGACATATTTTCTCCTTTCAGACTGTAACATCGCTCTCATATTCCTGCCTTGTTCCATAAAATACTTCTTCGCCAATATGCAGGATATGACTGGCATAGTTCATTGCTGCTTTCATGTCATGGGAAATCATAATAATCGTAATTTTATCTTCACAATTTATTTTCTCAATAAGACGATACATCTCATCTGTTACTTTCGGATCAAGACCAGATACCGGCTCATCTAATAATAATATTTTCTTTGTTGCACAGAGTGCTCTTGCAAGTAAAACCCTTTGCTGCTGTCCTCCTGACAATTCCCGGTAGCATCGATTTTCCAGATTTGTAATCTGCAGCTTTTCCATCATTTCACACGCACGCTTTTTCTCTGATCGGTTATAAAATGGACGCATCCCCACACGATTCTGACATCCGGAGAGAACAATTTCTCTCACGGATGCAGGAAAATCTTTTTGTATTACTGTCTGCTGTGGCAAATATCCGATTTCGTCACTCTTTACTCCAGCTCCAAACGTGATCTTTCCATGAATGGGCTGTTGCAGATTCAGTAATGTCCTCATCAGAGTTGATTTACCGGAACCATTTTCTCCAATAATACAAAGATAATCTCCTTCTTTCACAGAAAAGTTAATATCTTGCAGTAGCACTTTTCCATCATATCCGATCGCCAGATTTTGACAGATAATCTGTTCCATATCTCCTCCTACTGCAATGCCTCTTGCAAAACACTTAAGTTGCTTTCCATAATTGAAAAATAAGTCGCTCCTTTTTTCACATCATCAGATGTCGTTGACTGCATAGAATCTAATGTCAAAATACCCTGATTTTTTTCTTTTGTATTCTCAATAATTGTTTTCGCAATTTTCTGATCAGACTTTTCGATTGTCATGATATTTTTTAACCCAAGTTCATCTGTCTTTCCTGCTAAAAACGTAATTGTTTCAAAACTGGCTTCTGTCTCCGCTGAGCATCCAACAAAGGCTGCATAATAACTTAATCCATAATCATCTACCATATATCGGAATGGGAATCTGTCCCCAAATAACAGTGTCTTTTGTGAGGCTAAATCTACTGTTTCCTGATACTTTTTATCCAGTTCATCCAGTTTATCTGCATAAGCCTTTTCATTTTCCTGATAAGTATCCGCATTTTCAGTATCTATTTCAGCAAGATCATCAGCGATTGCCTTGCAAAGAACTTTTGCATTTCTTAAAGAAAGCCATACATGCTCGTCGTATTCCGGTTCTTCCCCGGCTCCATCTTCCTCCTCTTCTTCGGCTTCCATGCCTTCAACAACCTCTTCTTCTTTTACACTGCTTCCAAGCACATCCAATAAATTTATAACTTTCATGTCTTTATTAACAGCTTCCTTTAATGCATCTTCTACCCATGCATCTGACTCCCCTCCAACATAGATAAAAAGGTCACAATCGGAAATTTTCATAATATCATCCACAGTAGGCTGATAACTATGCAAATCTACTCCATTGTCAAGAAGCATCGTAAGATCCATTTTAGATACTTCATCTCCTGCAATCTCTTTCACCCAGTCATATTCCGGGAATATGGTTGTAACAACTTTAACCTGCTTATCATTATTATCTTTTGCCTGTGTATTGGTATTGGAATTATTTTGACCGCAAGCAGAAAGACAGCATACTGCCATAACTGCCGCTAAAAGAATAGAAATATATTTTTTCATTGAATAAAACCTCCATTTTTATCTTAACTTTTCTAAAAAAGGGTACAAAAACAGAAAGGTACACCCTTAGGACTACCCTTTCTGCCTTATAAAGAAGTTTTATTCAATCGTTTAGTCTTACCTTTTGACTTACAAGAGATGTATCAGAAACAAGTAAAAACTGACCTGTTATCAATAGTGCAAACAATATAGGCATAGGATTTATGGCTGCAATCGTAATCGTACTATTACCTACATTCCTTAATGTCTGCTCTGCCTGATGAATATTGGCACAGATCGGACAGTCTTCGCCTGTACAGTGATGATTTTCTTCTTTTACAATATAGAAAAGAGAAGCAAATGTAACAAATAAAAATAAAATACATACTGCTACAGAAAAAGTTCTTTTGGTTCTTGTATTCATTTGTTTCTCCTTTCCCACACATACTGTGTTTCTAATTCTATGTTTCTTTGCATTCACTGCATATTCCATAAAATACTGTACGCAGCGAATCCATCTCAAAACCATGATGTTCCATCATATGTTGCTTCAGACTTTCTACTTCATTGCACTGCAAGTGAATCAATTTTCCACACTTTTCACATTTGCAATGATAACATACTGCCTGAGTTTCTCTTTCATGACCGCCTATATATTCAAAGCAGGCACTGCTGGTTCCATCTACAACATATTTAGCAACCACACCTTCCCTAACCATTTTCTCTAAATGACGATAAATTGTCGTTGTTCCAACTGCTATTCCTTTCGTCTGAAAATAGTCACAGATGTCACTTACCGTAACATGGTTGCCTTGAACTGATTTCAAAAAGGTAAGTAATTCGGTCATTTGCTTTGTCTTATAAGGTGCTTTAGCCAAATCAATCACCTCCTTCAATTTGAAAACAGTTTTCATTTTATCACAGAATTAAAATTTGTCAATATAATTTGGAAATCATTTTCATATTAAATCTGAGTTTTGTATCACTTTTAACGATAATATTCCCTTGTTTCCCGCCAGCCTTTCACATACCATCTGATTACAACATACACCAGTTGTACAAATAACAAGAGAAATAGCAGATTAAGCTGTTGTGATGTAAGTGTAGAATTTGTGACCGCATAAACTGATAGCGACTGAGATACAACGAAACAAATTGCTACGATGATTTTATTCTAATTTTTCTCTACTCCATCGATAACTTACTTTTTTAACAATCCATCGTTTTCTACTACCACCTTTGCAATCACCTCCCCCTTTTCACATATGTAATAAATACCTTTCGTTTCATATACCACGTCAATTTCACTGAGCTGATATCTTTTGTATATAGAAT
>ERZ773192.694-NODE-694-length-40013-cov-8.698659_pt1 | contig 40013 bp, 33 predicted proteins | sample MGYA00581010_ERZ773192 | MGnify/ENA primary metagenome ERZ773192 (study PRJEB29015, sample SAMEA2737741) | human gut metagenome | biome: human gut; feature: human-associated habitat; material: faeces | place: China | collected 2012 ...
TCTCCGGTAAGGATCAGGACGTCATTACCGTGACCTTCGGCAACGATAAGATGGGCTCTCTGCTCATTCTCAAAAAGGACGCCGTGACCGGCACCCCCATTTCCGATGTGGAGTTCTTCATCAGCGATTCGGATGGCAGCGTGCTCGGCACGACCAACGGTAAATATGTGACCGACAGCGCAGGCACCATCCGTATTGATGGCCTGACACCCGGCATGACGGTCATTGCAAAAGAGGTACGCGCCAAGGATGGCTATATCCTTGACGATACCCCGCAGAGCATCAAGATCAAGCGCAATGCCGTGATGACGCTGGAATTCCGCAATCAGCCCAAGGGCGGCGTACTCGTCAAAAAGGTGGACGCTGTAACAAATGCCCCCATCCCGGATGTTGAGTTTCTTGTCACGGATTCCGACGGCAATCTCATCGGCAACGCCAACGGCAAGTTCGTGACGGACAGCGCAGGTACTTTCTCTATTACCGACATTGCCCCCGGCACGACGCTCATCATCAAGGAAACCCGCGCCAAAGAGGGGTACCTGCTGGACGATACGCCGCAGACGGTTAAGGTCAAATCCAACGAGGTCGTCACGGTGGAGTTCCGCAATCAGCCCAAGGGCAACCTCATCATCGTCAAGCAGGATTCCATCACAAAGGAGCCGTTGGAAGGTGTCGAGTTTAAGATCACCTACGCAGATGGCTCGTATGTGGATGCCGAGGGCGGCACGCTGTCCTCCACCGGCCTGTACTGGACGGATAAGGAGGGCAAGATCACCCTCTCCGGCATTTCCGGTACCGTGGTGGTGACGGAGGTACAGCCGATCCCTGGCTACACCATCGACGAAAACACCCGCACGCAGACCGTGGTAGTCAATCCCAATGACACACAGACGCTTTATTTTTACAATACTCCTGTCGGTGGCTTGCAGATCATCAAGAGCGACAAAGACAGTGGCAAGCGTATTTCTGGTGTCAAATTCGAGATCCGTAAGATGAACGGAGAGATCATCGGCACCTACACAACGGACAGCGACGGCATCATCTATCTCCCCAAAGCCGAAAGCGGCTGGTACACTGTGACGGAGCTGGAAGCTGCGTCCGGCTACCTGCTGGATACTACACAGCACCGTATTGAAGTCAAGGACGGTCAGACCGCGACGCTGGAGATCACCAATCGCAAGGCCTGTTCCATCCTCATCCACAAGGTCGACGCCAACACCGGCGATGGCATCTATGGCGTTACCTTCGTTATCTACGATTCCGGCAGGAACCCCATCATGGAGGTCACAACGGATCAGGACGGATATGCCTATGTTGATAAAGAACTGGCCGCAGGAAAATACTATATCCGTGAACTGGAAGCGGCGGACGGTTATATCCTTGACAAGCAGTATAAAACCGTTTATGTGGAAGCTGGCAAAACCAGCACCATCGAGTGGGAGAATACTGCTGTTACTGGTCAAATTCAGATTACCAAGTATGCTGCTGAGTCCAATGCTATTACCGGTCAGGCTGGTGGCGTTACGCTTAAAGGGGCAACCTTTGAAATTGTCCGCGAGCGCAGTAGCAAGGTAGTAGATTATATTACCACCGATGCGAGAGGCGTTGCGGCTTCCAAACCGCTCCCATTAGGCCGTTATCTCATCCGAGAGGTATCTGCGCCAGCGTACTATCAGGTGTCTGCCGAAACCTTTGATGTAACGCTCGAATACGCGGGACAGATCATTAAGCTGGCGGCTTATAATAAGCCTGCTGAGCTGGGAGTTACACTGACGAAGACCGGAATCAAAGAAGTACTGGCGGGCAGTAAAATGTCCTACCGCTTTACAATCGCTAACACCTCTAATGTGGATTTGCAGAATTTCTACTTCCATGACAAGATTCCTTATGATGTAACGATCGTGTCTGCTTTGACTACCGGAACCTATAATGCACGGCTCACTTACCGAATCCTTTATAAGACCAACTACAATGATTATCGCGTGTTGGCCAGCAATCTTCTCAGCACCAATAATTACTCCTTTGGCCTAAGCGGTTTGCAGCTTATGGCCGGCGAAGTCGTGACAGATATTTACTTCGACTTTGGAACTGTCCCCTCTGGTTTTCAGAGTGTGACAAAGCCGACTCTCATGGTATCTGTTAACCCGAGAACAGCAAATAAATACTATGTGACAAACCGAGCTGATGCCGGTGGAAAATTTGGAGAGACCTGGCAGTCCGCTAATGCAAGTTGGATTACCATTGTACGCAATCTCACTCCTGTCAGGAAGCCTCTTCTTCCTAAAACCGGCTACTAAAAACGATAAAGGGCAGCGATAGAAAACTATCGCTGCCCTAACTAATTCAATGATACAAGCGGTTCAAGAGGCGGTGGTTGCCTTGATAAGGACGCTTGTCAAAACACGCTGGCTCTCTCTGCTGCAGGAATCACAGAACTGATTCTTCATTGCAAATTCCATGGCATTCGCGATGCGCTTGAAGTCTTTTACCTCTAAAGCATCTTCTGTAAGGTGACGATGTACCAGCAAATATGCGTCGCGAACGTCTGCGGAGACATTTGCTCCGGAGAAAAGAGTCTCGATTATGCCGTCAATCATTGCGATCTCTTCGCTCGTAAAAACCAAAATTCTCACCTCACATGGTGTCGATTATAGCAGACAGCGGTCGTAATTTCAAGGAAAGATGTAGGCGGCAAAAATGGCAGAGAGACATTACTCTTTCTTAGAGCATGAGGAGATGACCAATGAAACCAAACAAAGGATTTATTACTGTGTTCATGATGGTGCTTATCAGTATATCACTGTCCACTTTCTCGTGTGCCGCTTTCGACACCTTTTCTGATGTCCCGAATGATTCACCGTTCCATGAAAGCATATTCTATCTCGCCGAACGCGGCATCGTTTGTGGTGAAGGAAATGGTCGATACGTACCGGATGCACCTGTTACCGTGCGCCAGTGGGCAACGATGCTCTGCCGCGCATTGGGCGACGCTGACCCGCTTAATTATGATGATGACTGTATTCGGCAGGGCTACTCAGATGGATGGCTGGAGATGACAGCTATTACGGCACCGGATTCTGACCTTTGCCGCTATGCCATCTACAAAAGCGGCTTTGCCGCCTTTGGTGTTGACCTTTACAGTTTACAGCTCTACCCGAACGAGGGCAAGCTGTCCCAACAGAGCGAAGTTCTTCGCGCTGCTGCGGATTTTGACCTGTGCGAAGAGACATGCGACGGGACAGAAATCATCACACGAGGAGAGGCTGCGGAGCTTCTTTATGCGCTGCTGACCAAGACGTTTGCTGTTGTGCCGCCGTCTATGTTATATAACATACCTCTGGACAACAAAGCGGGCGTCGCTTTGAACAACTACTTGTTGGAGATTCAAAAAATTCCCGAATCAATGATGCAGTCATTTGCCGAAAAGGACTGGCGGTATGTTATCGATTTCGATTACCTTGCAAAGCTGAGCAAAAAATATGATCTTGGCTGCACCGGGGCGACCATCTATGAAGGCCGTAAAATCATCGTATCCTCAGCGAAATCCACTATTCACGAATTTGGACACTTCCTCGATGGAATGATGGGCTTTCCTTCCCGGACGAAGGGCTTTTATCAAAGAGAGTCTGCATCGGCAGCATCGCTCCTCCGTACATATGCGCTTACCGACGCGCAGGAATATTTTGCGGATTGCTTTGTGTACTGGATCAAAAATCGCGGTGATGGCAAAAAGATGGCAATGCTGCAAAACGCTGCGCCTGAGACCTATCATTATTTCAAGATGCTCGAGGAAAATGACTGGAAACCCAGTTTATCGCCTTAGTTCCAAGGAGAACCTTATGAAAAGAATTTACCATTTCTATTTAACTTGTATGACCCTCACGTTGACTATGCCCATGATGATCGTCAGCGCCTTTGCCGTGGATGATATGTGGACAGTAGCCAATAACATTATCGTAGATGTTTACGGGAAAATTGTCGGTGTCAGCACGGTTCTGGCAGGGCTGATGTCCGCCGTGGCGGTGATCGGCGCAAAGCTTTCCAATAACCAGCATAAAGTTGATCAGGCGTGGGACTGGCTCAAACGTATCTGGATCGCATGGGCAATCATTAACGGCATCGGCGCATTCATTGCATATGTTGCGCCGCTGTTCAACGGCCTTGCGACACTGACCCCGTAAAAGTAGAGGTAGCTCCGGCAAAAGGAGGTGTCCACATTGCTTGAGCTGATTTTCCAGGGATTCATGGAGTGGGCTTATGGACTTACGCTGGAATGCTGGGAATATTTTTCATCATCGCTGCTGAGCATTATGAGCATGGATTATGCGTACATGAAAAGCCATGTCCCCGTGATGGTCAGTATCACACAGGTGCTTCTGGCCGTTGGCTGGGCGCTCCTGATTGGAAATCTTGTTTTTCAAGCCCTCAAAAGTATGGCAGTCGGCCTCGGCTTTGAGGGGGAAGACCCCAAATTATTATTTACCAGAACCTTTGTGTTTGCCTTCCTGCTGATGGCGAGTCCGCAGATCTGCGAAGTGGGACTAAGCCTTACCGCAAGAATCATAGAGCTTTTAGAGATACCCGATGCTATCGACGTGACGCTTGTGGACGAGGGGGCGTTCGGTTCTCTCAACGCAGCTTGGCTGCTGGTGATCATATTTGGCCTGATTATCATGTTTAAGGTATTCAGGCTTTTGCTGGAGATCGCAGAGAGATATGTGATCCTTGCTGTACTTACGATGACAGCACCGCTGGCATTTGCAATGGGAGGCAGCAAAAGTACGTCAGAGATATTCGGGGGCTGGTGCCGGATGTTCGGGAGTATGTGTACGCTGATGGTGACGAATGTCATCTTTTTTAAGATGCTGCTTTCCGTCTTGTCTAATGTACCAAGCGGCCTCGATATAATCCCGTGGATCGTTTTGGCCTTGACGATTGTAAAGGTTGCCAGGAAAGCGGATGCTATCATTACCCGTATCGGGCTGAACCCAGCCATTACCGGTGACTCTCTCGGTCGGGGCTTCCCGGGCACGTTGACCTACCTTGATGTCTGCGAGCTTGAGGTACTGGAACCTCAGTATAGTGATAACTTTGTCCTCAAACTGCTCTATGAGATCCTGAGTAAGAAAACCAGTCAGCGCGTCCGACTGCCGGATGGCGTATTTGATATGACGACGGCCGTACACGGCATTTATGAGGAGTAATCATGCAAGTGAAAAAGAAGCCCCGCAATGCAGCGGCGAAAAAAATCCATAAGGAGCCTCCGAAAGAGAAGCGTACAAAGAAAGAACAAGCCGAACAGCCGTTTTTGAAGCGTATGATCTTCGGTGAAGAGAGACCCGACCTCACAGAACTGGAGGCCGGATCTACTACGATTCTCGATATTCTGGCACCGATCACTGTGGACACAAAAAGCAAGGACTATATTGTTGTAGACGGCGTATACCATACCTATCTTTATATCACAGGGTATGGCTATGCAACCACTGTCGGCTCATGCTGGCTTGCCCCGCTGGTAGAGGCTGGTGAGGGAGTAAACATGAGCTTTCTTGTCAAGCGGCAGTCGAAAGAAAAGATCCTTTCTAAAATCGCTCGGACGACGATGGTGAACCGCTCCCGCATGCGAGACGTAGGCGATACCCGTCAGGACTACGAAGAACTGGATAGTGCCATCAATTCTGGCCTTTACCTCAAGGACGTCATGAACCGTCAAGGTGAAGACTTTTACTATATGCACACCCTCATTGAAGTTACGGCTCCTGACCCCGAGACACTGGAACAGCGGGCAACGGAAGTGGAAAAGCTCTGCGTGTCCGTGGACATGATCGCTCGGCGCTGTGACTACAAAAATGAGCAGGCGTTTTTATCCTCGCTTCCCATTCTGGCCCTTGATCCAGACATTGAACGTAAGGCTCGGCGCAATGCGCTGACATCCGGTGTGGCTGCGGCATTTCCTTTTGCCTCTTATGAGCTGAGTGATCACAACGGGATATTCCTCGGGCTGAATCTCTATAACCGCTCTCCGGTATTCCTTGACCCATACGATGACTACAAGTACACCAACGGAAATTGGTGGATCGGCGGCTCTACCGGTGCAGGCAAGACCGTTACGCTCCAGTGCCTCGGCGGCAGGCTTCGCCAGCAGGGCAAGCGCGTTATCATCATTGCCCCGAAAAAAGGGCATGAGTTCCGCCCGCTCTGCGAAAAGCTGGGCGGGCTGTATCTGCGAATGTCGCCTTCCTCTAAGGATTGTCCGAACCTGATGGCAATTCGGCGCAAGTCGCTGGATTCCTACGCAAAGCTGAAAAACATCGCCGCCCGCGACGATTCCGTGCTGGCCGATAAGATCTCACAGCTTATTATCTGGTTTGCGCTCAAGAAAAAGGACCTGAGCGAGGAGGATAAGAGCCGCCTCGATTCATCGCTGGTAGAGGTGTATGGGCGCTATGGCATTACCTTTGATAACAGTTCCATCGTGGATGAGAATGGGGATTTCCGCACCATGCCGATCATTTCAGACTGGTACGATGTACTTTCTCAAAATCCGGATACGCGTTATCTGTCAGTAGTTCTCTCCCGTTATGTCACAGGCTCTGCCGCTGCTATGGCAAGCCGAAACAATATTGATCTTGATAACAAGTATATTGTTCTTGACCTCTCGGGAATGCCGGATGACATGATCGCTGACGGCACCTTTTGGGCGACCAGCATTGCCTATGATCTTATCATGAGCTGTGAAAGCGATCTCTCCGCTCTGCTGGCGGACGAGCTGTGGAGCCTTGTGGGTGCTACAGCCAATCCACAGGCTGCCGGTTTTGTTCTGGAAATGGTGAAGACGATTCGCGGCCTTGGCGGGATTGCTGTCACGAGCACGCAGGGAATGCAGGACCTTTTCGGCTTGGATGGCGGCAGCTACGGCAAAGGTATTCTGGATGCCAGCCGTATCAAGCTCGTCATGCAAATGGAAGAACAGGAAGCAAGGCTCATCCAAGATAAGTTGAACTTATCCGAAGATGAGGTGCGTCAAATTACCCGCTTTCGACGCGGTGAAGGACTGCTTTGCATTGGCTATAACCACGTGCCGGTGGCCTTTCACACAACCCCTAAGGAGTATGAAGCGATCACCACATCGCCCACTGACCTGCGCAGGGGCAGATCGGAGCATGGGGATGAATGACATGAAGCGAGACCTGATCCGTATTCAGGAACTTGTGGGGATGGCTTTCAGCGAGACTGGATCATTAGTGGCATTGACTGACGGTGGGCAGATGAACCCAAATAAACTGCAAAAGACGCTGGAGCAGACGATGGAACAATTTGAGCGGACCACACTGGAATTGCGCCGGCTCTGCGAACGATATTCGCCGGGGGCTGGCGGGTTTGCTCATAGGCCGGCGCTGCCCTATATGGATATCACAGGCAGCGTAGAGACCTTCGGTTACGGTTGGCTCCACATCACACTTCATACGCTGCTGCCCCACTGTCGGTATCAGACACCCAACTGGCTGAGCGATACCCTTCGTCGTCTGCTGGACGAATACGAGGCGTGCGGAAAGAAGCTGCCTTTCTATTCTCGAGCCATGCTCGTGATCGATGAGCATACCGGCATAGAGGGACGCCACATTTATGATCAGGACAACAAGGGATGGAAAGCCATCAGCAATGCTATCAAAGGCCGGCTCATTCCGGATGATGATCAGCATACCCTTGCCGTGGCACTCCTTTCTACGGAATGCTTCGAAAGTGAGTGCTGCCACATTACGCTGCTTCCTTTGGAGGATGCTCACGACTTCTTTGCGGCACACTCCAGTGATTATGCCAGCCAGGACTTCTATTCCGGACAATGGTGCTGAATGCAAAGGCGCGAATCGGGGGTAGACACCCAACAGATACCTGCACGAATCCGATATTTTCTGGGGCTTGTTCCACAGCCGCCGACCTGTTGGGGGATAAAGCTGCGAAAAGCATTGAGACTGCTTGCAATTTTATCAGGCGCAGGCAGCAGAAAGTACACACCTATCTGCCTACTATGCGGGGGTAACAGATTGCCACCGCATAGAGGCAGACAAAGAACGCCGAAATTGTTCTTGCGCCGTATATGGCGCAAGAACAATTTCGGCGTTCGCAGGAATAAAGGAGGAGGTGCTACTGGTGTGCTCTTCAGCGTTCGAGACGTTGATGTGCTACGTTTGCTCTGCTGGTGCCAAAACATCAGGCCCCAAGATCTGAACAGTATTTCTACAAAAGCGGAGCGTGAAAATCTGATGGCATTAGGGTTTATTAAACTGCATGAGCGCAGCGGAACATTGACGCTTACCGGCAGCGGGCGGGCGCTTCTTGAGCTGATCTTCAACGGAGCTATCCCAAGCCTGAGCCTTTCCTATCATGGCGCCGCCATTGAAAGACGTATTCGCTTATCTCGACTGATGCTGTCTGCCTATCAGGCGGGCATTGATGTATTTGCGTCCGAGGTAAACATGGCCCGAGAGATTCCCTCTCTTTTTCTTACATCAATTACAAGAACTCGCGGACGTAATTCATGGGGTAGTTCGAGAGTTGCGGCTATTGTCAGTTTAGGCGGCATTTACTATGCTGCTCATTATGTTTGTCCTGGAATCGGACGTATGGCGGTGAATGATGAACTGGCAGCATTCCATAACCACACTAATTTTGGCAAGAACACCCAGCGCGCATTTCTTTTCGCTGGATCGAGCTATGAGAGTGTCATCGAGGAACTAAAAACCCAAGACGAAAAAAGAAACGAGAAACTGATCCGATACAGTGAAGCGTATCACTGCCTTCATGCGCCGATTCATTTGCTTTCCTGCGATGAGACCGGTGCGCAGCAGCTTCAAATTATGACCGTACCTGACTACCGTGTAAAACTTACGCGGCTTATGCTGCGTTCAGCTTATCGGCCGCCGCCGGAGGACATCGCCGCATGGGATGGACTCTACAACGGTCATCCCTTTGTAATTGGCGCGGATATGGATCTGCGGCGGATCGACACTGCCGTTAGAACAGCAAAGCAGCATGGCTGTCTGCCGATTGCCCTTGCTGCATTGGAAGGTCAAGGCAGCGCGGTGCTGCTGCAGCGCTATGCAGATCCCGGCTGTGCCACAGTCTACAAGGTCACAGAAAACGCACTGTCTGAACTGCTTGGCCGTGCGCCTAACCTTTATGTCCCACCGCGCACACAGTTTCTCACCGAGAAAGGAGATGTTGTCGATGCCCCGCTTATCAAAGCTCCTGGAAAAGCTGGAGGACCGCATCGCAAATAAATGGGGACGCTGGTACGAACGCAATAAAGCTCGTGTTCCGCTCTATGCCGTACTCGGAGCCTTGGGGTGGTATTTTTATGGGATGCTGCTCAACTCGCTGAAGCTGGGCAGAGAGTCCGTATTCAACACTACCGGTGAGGAGGTGGAGAGTATCTGGGTGCTGAACCCTTTCCGAAACCTCTTTGTCGTACTTACGCCCTTTGGCCTTGGTGTTACTGCCGTGATCCTTTTGCTGATATGCCTGATCACCAAGAAAGGTTACAGCTGGTTTTCTGGCTATCACTTCACACGAGACCCTCGCGGCTTTGATATTCTTCCTGATGGTACTCACGGTACCTCCGGCTTTGCAACAAAAAAGGAGCTTGCCGAGCACTTGGAACTGGGAAGCGCCCAGGAGGTCACAGGGATGCTCCTTGGACGCATCAAGGAGCGTCCCGACGATCCGGAGAAGTATTCCACCTATGTCGCTCACTGCATGAAGCCCGGCGAGAACAACAACATCCTCTGCATCGGCGCCCCCGGCTCTTATAAGTCGAGAGGCTTTATCATTCCTTTCCTCATGGGCTGTGCCCAGCGCAGCAGCAACGACGAAGGCCGCCACCCGGAGTCTGTAATCGTAACGGATCCCAAGGGCGAGCTTTTTGAAATGACAGCGCCATACTTTGAAAAGAATGGCTTTTATGTCAAAGCCGTCAATTTCCTCGATATGGCGCACTCGGATGGCTGGAACTGCCTTGCAGGGCTGGACACCAATCCTGACCTTGTGACAACCGTGGCCAACACCATCATTCAGAATACCTCCGGCCCAAAAGAAGCTGATGACTTCTGGAGCCGTGCGGAATTAAATCTCCTCATGGCACTCATCCACTATGTCTGCAACAAGAAGGATGATCGAGGAAATCTTCTCCCCTTGGAGCAGCGCAGCCTTGGCGACGTCTATAAGATCCTCGCCTATAAAAGTGTCAACGAAATCAACCGCACCTTAGCGGAGCTCCCGCCGGAGCACCCAGCCAAAGGTCCTCACGGCCTTTTCCTGAAGGCTCGGGAAAATCTCTGGGGCAACATCATCATCGGCCTTGGCAACCGCCTTGCGGTCTTTCAGAACCCGCTGGTGGACAAGATCACCCGCAACCATGATGTTGATCTTTTGCTTCCAGGACAGCGGCCATGTGCCTACTTTGTTATCATCTCGGCACAGGACAGCGCCTACCGCTTTCTAAGCTCTCTCTTTTTCTCCCTGACCTTTCCGCAGCTATCCAACTACGCGCGTCTCCACGACGGGCGCCTTCCGGTGCTGACAAACTTCTGTTTGGAGGAATACCTCAACATCGGCTACATGGAGGGGATCTCCGATGTTTTCAACTCTATCCGCGGCTTCAATATGTCTGTTCAGGTGGCTGTACAGAGTCTCTCTCAATGGAAAGAGAAGTATCCGGGGATGGAGTGGGAAAATCAGCTTGGTTCCTTTGACATGACCCTCTACATGGGTTGCAATGATATGACGAGCGCTGAATACTTTGCTAAAAAGTGCGGCAAGGTCACGATCTCTGTCACCAACAACCAGTTTCCCTTAGCTCCGCTTTTCTCTCCCGTTTACAGTACGACCCGTCCATACTCGCAGACCCGCAGCAATACTCAGCGAGATCTTCTCCAGCCCGATGAATTCTTACGGCTGGACAAGTTTAAGTGCATTGTAATGTTCAACCACTATAAGCCTGCCGAGCTCTACAAGATCATGCTGGAGGAGCTGCCGGCGTACAAGGAACTTGTAAAGTGCAGCGTTTTTGATTATGTGCCGGAGTGGAAACGGCGGGAGGATGAAAACAAAAAGCGTACGCCTCAAAAAACTGCGAGTGTTCCGCACGAGACTTCTGTAGGACACTCTCCTCAGGCGGCTGTACATTTTGTGCCGCAGGAGAACACGTCGGAGAAAAAGCAGGTGCCTGACAGAGAAAAAAACTGCACACGCAAGCCACATGCGGTAGCGCTGCCTCGACAGAAATCGGGTGAACAGTGTATTTACGATTTCTCAGACATGAAGGAGGAAACTTCGCCGGAGGACATTGGACTTGTGGAAATGACCCGCTCTGCCGTCATTAGAGAAGATGATTCCGATTTAGAGGAACTGGATGACCCGAGCCGGATACCGCCCGGCCGCGGCATATAGCAAGGCAACGAAAGCTATTGCAATAGAAAATGTGCGTTCTTGCTAATACCCTACATGATATTAGCGGGAAAGTTTTGCTGGATATATTTTATGAAAGGGAAAAGACACTGACTCACGATGCCTGCGTCTTTTCCCTACGTCGCAAAAGAGAAAACATCGTGCGGACTATGCCCGCGCACTCAATAAGGAGGTACCTGCGATGAGGGCAGCGAAAATGAAGGAACGGCCATCCTTTCAGCTGATGGTCCAAACAGATGTGCAAAGCATCTATCACATGCAGATGCCCCGCTGGCTTTTTTCAGACACGCGCTATTGTGAGATGAGCTTGGATGCAAAAGTGACCTACACCTTTCTTTTGAACCGCTTCCAGCTCTCGCGCAGGAACGGCTGGGTTAATGAGCGCGGCGAGGTCTTTGTGATCTTTCCCCGTAAGGCTCTTGCCAAAGAACTGCGAATCTGCGAGCAGCGTGTGACGGCAGCTTTCAAAAAGCTGGTGGAGCTGGAACTCGTCTGGGAAAAGCGCTGCGGCCGTGGCGATGCCAATCAGATATATCTTGCTTATGTGACGCCGCAGGATGATCCCAACTACACCAGTGCGCCTTTTACCGCGCCGGAGAAGAGTAGCGGTTCAAGAACCTCTGATTCTGAGCCTCTTGAAGGTGCGGAAAAATCCGCACCTTTGCAAGACCCGCAGAATCTGCATTTCAAGAACAGTGAATTCTGCGGTTTTAGAACCGCAGAGAGCGTTGCTGCAGAAGCGCAGAAAGTGATGCCAAGTAAGAAAGAAAAAAGAAAGATTGATTGTAGTCAGATAGAAGCCAGTCCGTCTGTTCTGGAACCTGCACATGACGGACTGACGGACGAAGAAAGAGAGGATGATTTTCTGAACATTCTGGATGCCTGTGAGCTTACCGGTTTTACGCCGGGAACAGCACTGGTGTTTGAAAATGCCATTGAGCGCCTTTATTACTCCGACAGCTACCGCATCGGAAACGCCACACTGCCGCAAAGTCGCGTGCGGGTAAAGCTGAGGCGGCTGGATGGTATGATCCTGCGGGAGGCGGAGCGAAAGCTCCATGAAAATCAGGAACAAAACGTGAAAAACAGCACGGCCTACACCATGGCCGTGCTGTTCAACTGTATTGCCGAAAGTGAGAGCGATTTGATGGTTGATCCATACCTCAATGCGCTTTCGTCAACGGCGTGAGAGGAGGTAAGCGAATGCTGCTGTCCAATCAGCAAAAATACATCATTTCAGTGCTCCGACAGATCAAATATATCCGCTCATGTCAGCTCTGCGCACTTACAGCGCAGCATTACCGGTCGCAGGGGATCGAGATCTCTCAGCATCGCATGGACGTTATGCTGCGTCAGCTGCGAGCTGGAACAAATTTTGTGAGGCTTCAGGAAGACATAGTGTGCTACGGAAAGCGCACGGTAGATCCCCGGTACTTAGAGGCTATCGACGTCATGCTGGAACTGAGCGGCTGTGATCCGTCGTTCTTTTCATCAGAGCGGTTGGAAAGCCCTTTCCTGCTTCGATTCACAGGCAGCGGCGAGGAGCTGTCCTATCTTTTTACGGTCGCATGGATGGACACGCCCGAGCGTATCCATGCGACATCGCGCATGAAGGGAGAGCGGATCATCTGGATTTCTGACCGCCGCGATAGCCGCGGTATTGCGCTCCCCCACCATCATATCTTTGCCGTCCGTCAGGAGGATGGCACTCATCGATTTTTTGGTTCGCACGAGCCAGAAAAAATATAACAACAGGAGGATAACATTATGGCAAGAAAAAAGATCGTTCCCGAAGAGGAAGTTTCCAAGCCTGTTATGGCAGAGGAAACCACGGCGGCCAACGCAGACGATGCAGCACCCGCTGATCTGATGCCTGACAGCAATGCAGAAGAAAGCGCCACTTCGGAAGCAGTTCCCACAGAGACTTCGCTTGAGGACATCAACGGAAATGATGCCGAAGGCTCAGTGCAGATGGAGAAGCCGGAAAGTGTTTCTGCAGAGAAGGCCTCGGAGGAAGCAATGCCAGTAGAGGGTGTTTCTGGCTCTGAGGAGGAATTGCCCGCCGAAAGTGAACGTGCAGATGCATCTATTGGGGAAGTGACTACTGAGCCGGAAAGTGCATCGGATGCCCTTAGTGAAGCAGCGATTCTGCACGATGCAGGCGAAGACGGCAATAGCGTCTCGGACATGGCGCCCAGGGAAAGTTTAGAACTGCACGACGAGGCAGAGGAGACGGTGGAGTACAGCGTAGATCTCTCTGAAGAACCGAAGACGGTGCCTTCGGAGAGCACACCTATTTCCAGCACCGAAGAGAGTGACTGGGGATTTCAAGAGCCGAAGAAAGAGATTACCGAAGAGAAAGAACTCGATCCGCCGCTGGAGACGCCCGTGTCCGTTGAGGCTCCGAAGGCTGCACCTAAGAGTGATCGGCAGCTTTTCTACGAGCTGAAGTTCAATAATCTCGATCGCGGCCTGACCCCAGAGGAGCGGCAGGAATGGAACTCTATTTATGCCTCCTACCGTGGACGCAGTGCTATCACCGGCACGATTATCGGCGTAGACCTGCATTCTATCTATGTGTGGAACCCGGAGACAGAGAGACGAGAGAAGAAAAACATGTATTGCGCCATTGTAGTGCCATACCGTGTACGCATCGTAATTCCAGCCTCGGAAATGTGGGAAGCAGGAAATGAGCGCCCTGACTATGTGCTGCAGAATATGGTCGGTGCGAGTATCGATCTTGTTATCATCAAGGTCGAACGTGAGGCAGGCTTTGCTATTGGATCTCGTCGCCTCGCAAGCCGCAGTCAACGATATTTCTTCGCTCACCGCGAGGATCTTCACCGTATCGGCAGCCGCGTAAAGTGTCGGATGCTGGCGGTCGGCCCTCGACGCTGCCTTGTAGACTGCTATGGGCATGATCTTGACCTCACTCAGCGCGAGATGCGCTACGCCGCCATTCCTGATTTGCGGGATGAATACCATCCCGGCATGGAATTAGAGAGCATTGTCAAGGTTTATGATCCCGCTAAAGATGAACTGGTTGTCTCCATCAAGGAAACGGAAACGAATCCCATCCTTGGAGCGGAACAGCGTCATCCCGTAGGCTCGCGCCGCCTTGCAGTCATTTCAGGGAAGTACGGTGGGGGTGTTTTTTGCAATCTGCCGGATGGCGTAGTCTGTATGTGCAACTATTCCTTCCAGCACGAAGACTCCGACTTTATGGTGGGAGAAAATGTAATGCTGGTCGTGCAGCGTTACAACGAAGAAAAACTCCAGATGTTCGGGAAGATCCTGAGTAAGTGGTAAATAAAAATGCTCCCTCCGCGCGAGACTTTGTGACAAAGCACTGTCAAACGTGGAGGGAACATTTTCATTTCATACAAATTGTATATATTTAATTATAGTGCACCATTTTTGCCATTTTCCCTGCTCCAATTATACCACGGATTGGCTTCTATCGATTGAAATATAAGGCTTTTTCTATTATTCAGTGCACATTAGCTAAGTTTCATTTTTAGTGGTGAATATTTGGGCGGGTCAAGGATTGGGCCCTGTTGACAAAAGCAAAAATCCCTTTTACTTGAATGAAAAAAGGCCGTGACTGCTCTTTGTGGCAGTTACGGCCTTTTTTAGCTTTATCTCATATCATGGCTTAAACCTGAACAGAAAAGCGCTTGCCTTTAACATCTTCTTCGCGTTATCTCATGCTAAAATTTAGCCTTTATTTTAACACATACGCAGGACAGGTGAGTAGACTCGCGGCTTTGGTGTAGGAAGTTTAGCAACTATTACCCATTACAATAAAAGTTGGGATTACTTTTTCCCATTACGCACTATACTGCATCTAATACCTAAGTTAAATGCAGACATTTACGTAGATGGAGAATTTTGGGCGTTGGCAATTTCGACAATGATATCTCTATCACCTGTAGTAAGAATACTAATCATATCATTAATCAGTTCGACTTTTTCGTTAGAGACTTGTGACTGAGTATTCATGCGTTCCATAGGCTCGATTGCCAGAATTCCAAATTTGCACACCTCTGCCCACTTCTCATCGACAGAAAGGTTATCATTATTTAAGATTTCCGGCACATCTGTAGTAGCGTCAACCTTTAACTGCTGCCAACTTTCCCAAAAGGAACTTCCGTCTTCCCACATATATTTTTCGTATTCTTTTAAGTTAACTTTTGCGATATCCTCCAGCGCGATTGCTAAAATATAACGCTCTAAGCCATTGCATTTTTCGGGATTTTTTAATCCGCTTTCAATTGCCTCAATTGCAGCCGGACCCATTTTAACTAACTTATCAAACTCAGAATTATCAGCTACATAATCATAAGGGTTAGAACTAAGAGCCAGTGGCAACCCATTTGCAGTATATTTTTCGTCAAAGTCCATGCTCTCGTTAATTTGCCTGTTTACCTCTGTAAATGTCGCATACATTTGCTCATTCGCAGCAGCATAAGTAGGACTGGGCATAAGCGTTACGATTAAAGCTACCACAATTACTGCACAGATACTTCCGATAATCAGATGTTTTGACTTTTTAATGGTCATTATAATCACCTCATAAATCAGCATTCTATCAAGAAACATTTGATTTTAGATTTCAAGACAATGGTCGAAATCCTTTTACTAATTTACCATACGACCCGCCTTCTGCAATAGTGTAATATGGATCAGTAGTTGTGTGTGAAAATAGCTCACAAGCCCCCCATTTGGCATCAATTGGAACTGCTAATGGGCCATCCCCTCTCCCGCGCGCAAAATGTGTAACTGCATTAGATGTACCATAAGCATAAATTGAGCAGCTAATATTAGAATCGACTGCAACATAACCTTTCCCAATCATATAGGTAATGACCTTAGAAACGCTTGGATTTTCTAATCCCCAAGGCCATACCCAATCATCGGTAATCCCTAATGACCATGCTAAGCAATTGTACTCTTTATATCCTCGCTCAAGATAATTCCAATTTTTTGCGATTGCATTTCGTTCGGCGACCGATGTCGTGTACGAAGGTGTAAGCGCAACTGCTGAACTCACTAACAGTGCAAGCATTAAAATAATAGCACATGCGGAGGTAATATATTGTTTCATCTTTTCCATTTTATCTCCTCATTATATCCTATATAGCGGATTTCGGCATTACTATGTATTTGGAGTTATAGTTGAATTTGCACACAGTTGTTCTTTTTACAAAGGATATTCAGCTGTGTGCCCCTTCTGCTAAATTTGAGTCGAAGCCTCCAGAAACCGTAAATAGAATAGGCAAATGCTGGGACCTTTTTGTAAGAAGTATTATATATTTTCATATACATATCTCGCTTGTTGAGTGAATTTTGAAGACACGAATGGAACGCAGACTCGCTGAACTTCATTTTAGTTCTTTGATGTCGTCTAATATAAAAATGAAGTTACATACAGATTTCTTACAAAATTTTAGAATTTTGTTACTTTTGCCAAATTTGCCTTGGAACATATACCGAAAATATGAAGATATAAAGAAACCACTAAAAAATGTACATGTTAAAATACTCTGCCAGTTTTGAATTTCTTAATTCTATTTAAAGAGAGGCCATCCATGATTAATGTGCACTAAGCGTACACTCTTACTACAGGTGGGGATAGTCCTGCAAGCTCTTATTATATAACTTTGAAGCCCCCACTCTGAAAAATAGAATAAGCGTAATCATCAAATCTGAAAATGCACAGGAACAAAAAGACAATATAGCAACGGATGTATTAGAATGACAATTAGTAAGTTGAAATATGAGGTAAGTCAGCAAAAGTAAGCAGCGCAAATATATAATAGGCTATGGAAAAACTCCAACTATACAGGCAGTTTGTTCCTCTGTTAAACTAAAAGCGTATTTCAGGGCGAAGTAAGTCAGGGCGGAGTAAGTTAGGGAGGAACGGCGACGGAAAGGGGGTCATTGCGCCCTCCGTCAGAGACTCGGACGAACTGGAATGAAATAAGGATAAGAAAAACCGTAATTGCTCATGGGAGCAGTTGCGGCCTTTTTTTGTCCAAAAATCGAAAGGAGCAAGCATTTATGAGTGAATCCAGCAACAGCGCATGGCCTTTTGGCGAGATCTCCGCCGAGGAAGGTCTGGACATTGAGGCGATTTTCAAAGACAGCACAGGGGCAGATCAGAGCAACCCCTTTGCATCTCCTGTGGAGGATGCAGCACCTGCTCCGGCACCCGAGGCGCAGGAGCCGCCTGCGGAGCCAGCTGAACCGGCGACTGCACCAAATCCTGCCGCAGTGTCTGCTCCAACACCCAAGGAGCCTGAAACGCCTGCGGCACCTGCACCCAAACCTACCGCTGCCCCGCCTGCGGAAAAGCCCGCACCCGAGCAGCCGGAGGTGAGCGCAGCCGCAGAAAATCCCATCGCTGCGGCCTTTGAGCAGAAAACAGCCGAGAACACCAAGAAAGGGCTTTTGGAAAAGCCGCCGGTATTCTATCACAAGGGCGTCAAAGAGGAGATTGAGGACCCCTCTATGACCTTTGAGGAACTGCGTATCCGCAAATCCGAGGACTTTACCGACCTTGAGGAAGGTAAGAGAGTATCGTGGAGTGTGGAATATTGCGGTATCCGCAAGGAGATCAAAGACCCCAAGGGTACCACGATCATTTCTGTGAAAGAGACGATTGAACGGTCTCACGAATTCTTGGCGGCCCTCAAAAAATCAAAAGAGGAAGATCCCTGCTGCTATGTGAAGCCCAAGGTGGAGATGAAGACCAAGGGCAACGCCGCCTATAAGGGGAAATTCGGCACTCTGGAGGAGGCTCGGGCATCGGATAAAGTCATTTGCCTGATTCCCGCCCGTGACGGCAGGATCTATGAGCTTCGCAAGATGGAGCAGGGCGAGTTTATCGCCCCCAAAAATAATGTAGTGGATTTTTCGGAGATCAGAGCCGGGTTTACCCCGGCTCTGCCGAAGATCCCCGCTCAGCTGATGGGCCAAATCATCGCTTTCTTCCGCACCTTTATGACGGAGAACGAGGAAAACGAGGCGCTGGCTCTGATCTACTGGGATAAGGCGGAAAACCGCTTTTTCGCCTATGTTCCCAAACAGAGCGTCTGCAAGGAGGAAGTGGAGGCCAATCTCCATGACTGCCCCTATGACGATGAGGAGCGGTATATCTGCTACGCCGACATCCACTCCCACAACAGCATGGACGCCTTTTTCTCGGGAAAAGATGACCGGGACGAGCGCTCCGTGGGGCTTTACTTTGTCCTTGGAGAGCTTGACCATTTCTACCCGACACTCAAGGCACGCATCTTCTGCGGCGACAGCTTCATCCCCATCGATCCCGCTGAGGTCATTGAGGGGCTGGAGCAGCCGTTCCCGCAGGAATGGCTGGAACAGGTCAGTGTCCGCAGCGCTTTGCCGAAAAAAGAGAAAAAGCGCAGCCTTCGAGAGTTTCTTTCGGAGGTGTGGTGATGAAATTTCCTATGGATCGTCCGGTAAAGGTCGTGATGCTGGGCGCAGGAGGGACAGGCGGCTATGTTGCGCCGTACCTCTTCCGCCTGCTGCACATGCTTGATCGTCCGGCACGGTTTATTATCTGCGACGGAGATCTTGTCGAGGCAAAAAACCTTGATCGGCAGAATTTTGTGGAAGCTGATCTTGGTGAAAATAAGGCCCGTGTGCTCTCGGAGCGTTACTCCGCCGTGCTGGGCATGGAAACGGAGTATGTTCCCAATTTCATTGAAACGCTCTCGGAGCTTATGACCTTAATCGAACCGGGAGAATGGGAAACGGATGGCTATCCGAGAAGAAAAGTCAGAGAGATGGTCCTCCTGCTGGGGTGCGTGGACAATAACCGCACGCGCCAGCTCTGCCATGAGGCCTTCAAAAAGAGCTTAGATCTCATCTACATCGACAGCGGCAACGGCAGCTATACCGGCCAGGTGGTCTGTGGCGTGCGGAAAAACGGTCGTACCGTGCGAAGGCCTATCGGCGGCGTCCACCCGGAAATGCTGAAGATCATTGACCGGTTTCCTTCAGAACTGAGCTGTGCCGAAGCGGCGCAGGCAGATCCCCAGAGCATCGTTGCCAATGTCACGGCGGCTACCGCCGTCCTGACGATGGTCTACAACATTCTGACGCACGGAGAAAATATCGCGCTTCAGACGGACTTCTCCACGCGGACAATCCGGATGCAGACGGTACTTGAAAAACAGCCGAGGAGGAAAGCGGCATGATGAGGTTCACGGTAGATGCCAGAGCGTTTTCGGACGCGATGAGCAAGGTCAGTAAGGTTCTGCGGAAAAGCCCGCTCCCCATTCTGGAGGAGATCGCCGTGCATGTAGAGAATGGACTCTGTACGCTGACGGCAACAGACCTTGATACATGGCTCGTAGCGGAGCTTCCCGCTCGCGGCGATGATGTATCCTTCGTTTTTTCCAGAACAAAGGACGTGATGAAAGCCTGTGCTCATTTTGAGGGAGAACTGGCGATTACCTTTGTTCCAAAGGATGAAAGGGATGGGAAGATAGAGGCGCTCTGTGGGCAGAGAGCCGCGGAGTTTCCTGTCATCGCCCATGAAGATTATCCGGAGTGCGGGACCATAGAGGACGGCATATCCCTGCGTTTGAACGCTGCTGCGCTTTTCCGCAGGGTCGAGCGCGTACGCTATGCCGCGGAAAAGGGCTGCCTCGGCCGCCGACCGCAGAGCGCCTGTGTCCAGTTTCGGGAAGACCGCGTTTTTTCTCTGGATGGACGTCGCATGGCCTGTGATACGCAGCCGGGTACGGTTTTTCCGGCCCCCTGTTTGCTACAGGGCGATGCGCTCACACATCTAAGGGCATTTGGAGAAAATGAAGTTACGGTACAGATTGGTGCTAACAAGGTATGCTTCTCGGACGAGACGCTGAAATTGTATGTCCGCAGGTATGGTATGGACACCTATGATCCCGATGCCGCAATCCCCAAGTCCTATCGGGAAGTCATTACGGTGAAAACGGATGAACTGTTGCGGGAACTCACTTATCTCAAAGAATGCATTGGCAGCTGCACATTTCCGTATGTACGCTTTGCCGGACAGGAATTACTGGATTTTAAGGATAATACTGTCACTCTGGCACAGCCCAGCGTGGGACATATGATCTACCGCATGAGCGATGTCAGCACAGCGGCTTATCATGCCTGCCGCTCACAAAGTAGGACCGAGGAAGAAAAAGAGCGGCTCTTTTATAAGGCTCTTGCTGGAAAAGCGCTGCAAACGATCCCGTGGGAAGAAAAATCCAAAGATAACGAAAACACCTAAAAATTTAGGAGGTAAGATCATGTTAAATAAAATCGTTTTGATGGGACGACTCACCCGCGACCCCGAGCTGCGGAAAACGCAGTCTGACACACCCGTCTGCTCCTTCTCTCTTGCCGTTGACCGCGACTATAAGCGCGACGGTGAAAAAGAGACGGACTTCATTGATGTGGTCGCGTGGAGAAGCACTGCGGAGTTTGTGAGCAGATACTTCACAAAGAGCCGCATGGCCGTCGTGGAGGGTCGGCTCCAGATCCGCGACTGGACGGACAAGGAGGGCGGCAAGCACCGCAGTGCGGAGGTCATTGCCGACAATGTATATTTTGGCGACTCCAAACCCAAGGAGGACGGTGCTCCCAGCGCTGACGCTGATTTTGGTGCTCCGCCCAGCGGTTTCACGCCGGACTTTGGCGATGATAGCGAGATGCCGTTCTAAATTCAAAAAAAGCAGAGGGAGGGCGAAATGCCCTCCCTCCAGCATCTACGATGAAAGGAAATCAAAACTATGCCAAACTGTGCTATCTGCAAAAAATCTGTTACTACGGGCATTGTGCTGTGCGGCCACTGCGCCAAGGGCCTTGCTCCCTATACGCTCCCTGCGGATCTTGCGTGGTTTATTGACCAGCTATCCGAGGAGATTGTGCTGGATAATGATGTCTACGCCTGCGCCATGTGTGCGATGCCGACCTGCAACAGCCAAGTCAGCGGCATGACCTGCCGCAACGGGGTCAAGGCGTGGCTTCTCACAAAGGCAAAGCAATTCTTTCCTGCCAAGGCAGCGTGACGGAGGTACACCATGAAAGATAATATTTTATCGCGACTTCTGATAAAGTGTCCTTTCCCCGAGGTGTTTGAGGATACGGAAACCGTAGAAGGCTGTTCCTTTCCGGAGCCCCGGCGCAAGATCGGTCATATCCGCGCCGACTACGATGGCTGGCGCTGGTACAATACTGTGTGGCCCTGCCATGAAGCGCTTGCCACAAAGGAGGTCTGCAAGGAAATCGACCACGTTTATGAGGCACTGACCGCCCCCGAGGCGCTGAAGAATTTCGGCGTGCTGCAAAAGTTCTGCGCCGATCACATGGATGCCTGTATCTCAAAAGAATATGGGGACGAGTTCTGCTTCTACTATGTGGGAACGCTGTGCGCTTTCTGGATCAGGCTCATTACCCGGGAGAAAGACTATAATATGTATTTGAATGCCTACATCAAAGAAAACGAGCATCAGAAATACTTTGACTATTTGGAAAAGCTCCGTCAAAGCGGCGCGACTAATATGTACGGGGCCACTCCTTATCTGCAGGAGGAATTTCCCGAGCTTCGCTATGACCGAGACAAAGCCAAAGAGATACTCTTGGCGTGGATCAAGACCTTTGAACCGGAAGAAGGTGACGCGCCTTGCTGAAGTCCTACCGGACCATTCAGGAGGTTCTGGCCTCTCCTTGGGCGAAGTCACCGCCGGCAGTAAATGTCGAGCAGACGGATCGGGTGCTGCGCTCCACCAAGCTGGAGAGCAGCATCTATCATGATCTGCGCGTCGAGGATACCGCGATGAGTGAGGTCGAGCGCGGCGCAGGAAAGAAGCTGAAGTCCTTTCCCGCACTCTCGCAGGATGTATTTCAGTCCTTCTACTCTTTGATGCCCCGGCGCAATGATGAAGCGACGCTCTCCGCGGCGGCACGGAAATTCAATGCCCCGCTTCTGGAACACATGACACAAAGTGAGGAATATCCCACACTCAAGGAAGTCTGCGAAGGCAGGGAGCTTCCTGCCTATGAAGCGGCGGCGGAGTTTATTTCCAAGGTGTCAGGAGAGCTGGATGACCTTCTTCCGCAGCTTGGCGGAAAGCCGGAGGCGCTCCACACGCTGGAAAAGCTGGAACAGGCAGAGCAGCAGGCGGCAAGACGCCTGCATGATCTGCTGGAGCAACGCAGCGCGCTTCGCCGCGATGACCCACTGCTAGATGAAGCTGTGGTAAAGGCCGCCAATGAAGCAGACGGAAAACACCGTCAGGTGGAGGCTGTCACAAAGCTCATTGATGATAGTGCCCTGCACGGCAGAGAAACAACGCAGACGATGGTACGTGAAGCCGTGGCGGACGCCGCGGAAAAGGCAAGGGAAGTGTATAGTATCATCGGCGCATGGAGCAGCGCCTCCGGACAACTCCAGAGAACGCCGGAAAATCTGGCCCTTTTGGAGCGTGTCAGGGCAAGTGAAGCCTTACGGGACATTTCCAAATATCTCGGCCGTTTTCGGGAGATATTCGCTCTGGGAAAACGGAATGGGTACGCCTACGGCCGCGGTGAGACATATTCGCTGGAGCTCGGCAATGACCTATCCCGTGCGCTGACCTCGGAACTTTCCCTGCTGGCAGCGCCCGAGACGCTGCCGCTATTCCTGCGGAAGTACCAGCGACGCCAGATCAAGCAGTACCGCAGGCGGGAGCCCATCTATAAGGGGGCGGGCGATATCATCTGCTGCCTGGATGAATCCGGTTCTACTGCGGGAGAGTGTGCTGCATGGGGAAAGGCGGTTGCCATGACGCTGCTAGAGATTGCGGAGAGCGAGGGGCGCAGATTCGCCCTGATCCATTTCTCCGGCCCCGGCAGCTTCAAGACAGACCTGTTTCTCCCAAGGCAGTACACCATAGAGGATAAGCTGCGGGCGGCGGAAACCTTTTTAGATGGCGGCACCGATTTTTCTGCGCCGCTGGGTGAAGCCTTGCGGCTTATCCGGGATGTGGGCTTCAACAACGCTGATATCGTGTTCATCACCGACGGCGAATGTATTTTGCCGCCGGAGCATCTCTCCAGATTGCAGGAAGATCAGGCAGAATACCGTTTTACCATCACCGGCATCTTGCTGGATCAAGAGAATGCAGGCATGGATTTCAGCCTGCGGGCATTCTGTCAGAACATCTACCGTACCAGCAAACTGACGGGCGAAGCTATTGTTTATGAGATGGTAAATAATAGGGAGTAATTTTAATATATGCAATTTCTACTCGACTCCTGTGTGCGGTAAGACGATGATGTAGCAAAAATGCAAAGAGGTGAGTAGTTAAAGTTGAACTGCTCGCCTCTTTGACATATTGCATTATATCTGGTTACACAGATGAATTATTTGCATAGGATATCAGGATGTTACGGTATTTGATTGGATCTATATGCATTTTTTCATAGCAGACCGTTAGAAAACAGTGCAGCGTAGTCAGTTGTTCCTCTGTAAGTGGGGAAGTAAATTCTTCTTGAATTCTATCAAATAAAATCTCAACGCGTTCTTCCAATTTTGAATGACTAAACTGTTTGTCATCTTGTAATATAGTTATTTGTCTTGAGAGGTTGTCCACCTCGTCCCAAATATCTGATGGTGATTCCTGCGGTTCATCAGATATCATGATTTGGTTGATAACTGCGTTGAAAGCTCGCAGTTCGCAAGAAGATCGCTTTGCTGATAGCAGTGCTTCCTGAACATCTGGAAATGGAAGACATTTAGCTTTTTCCATTTCTGTTTCAAAATGTTCAATTATAGTATCCAATTGGTCAAAAGCATTCTCGGACTCCCTTACTTTTGGCGGATTAGGCAACTTGCTGATAAAACATTTGATTTTACCTTCAAAAGAAGTTTCATCGGGGGTGAATACTGCGTCTAAGGCTTCCCTTAAATTGCTCATATTAAGATGCTCTAGTGGAGTCATATAACAAATCAAACGCGTAAAAAAATGTAAACAGGCATGTGCATATTGGGAAGATAGTGTTTTAAGCTGTTCTGAGATTTCTAAAGACGGTTTAAAAAACTCACCACAGTAATCCCATAAATCTTTTATAGCTGGTACCCCGCTTGCAAGGAGCTCAATATTATGACGCGAAATCAAGAAGGATAGTACGTCGGCCTGCGTCCAAGATTTGTCTGCTAAATGGCGTTGAGCAATAAAGAAAAGACTTTTGATACTTTTATGCAGCCGTTCGGTTTCATCGGCACTATCCGCAGTATCCTTGGATGCCAAATAACCTCGAATGATTGTGTCAATGCACTTATTCCATGTATCGAGAGGAATATTTGCATGTGCGTCATCTAATAAAGCAATATATTCGTCCTTTTGCGATGTATATGTCTTTATTATTTCAGGAAGCTGGTCCGCATTTTGATAAAATTGTGTGACAAAATCATGGCGCATAGCTTGCTGATAATCGTTTACGCTCACCTTGTCAGCTATAATGCTTTTTTTAAATAACAAATCTTCTCCTAATGCAGCTATCAAAGGGAGTTTTTGGGGGCTCAGTTGGTCAAAATAAAGTGAGCCCTCTTCCTTCAGTATATTGCCTTCAACATCAAAAAAAACTTCTATAAAAACAAGATATAAAAGCAGCTCATCGAGTTTAATAATGCTAAAGTATCGTTCTTTATCGGCGCTATTGACATCATTGTATACTTTTTTTAAAGTTTCCTTGTAGAGTTGTAGAGATGCATAGAACCTTGTTATATACCGCGGATTAGAGAAAAGCTTTTTAAATTGCTGGAGCAATTGCTTGCAATTATTTAATTCTTTGTCTCGCTGTTCCACGACTTCAGGCGTAGCCGCAGATCGTTTTAGATCTGCGGCCTCTATGTTTTGCTGAAGCCTAGCGATTACAATAGAGTAAATTTTAGATGGATTCTGTAGTGAGTTGCTTAAACCATCCCAGAAGGGTCCTTTGTTTTCATAACATGGTTGTACTTCTTCCGGTTGGATTCCGATTACATCTATTTGATAGTTGAAGAACTTATCAAGAAACTGCCGAGATGATACATTTGGAAGGGCATCTTTGGCAATTTTATCCAGTACTTGATGATCCGTGAGAAAAATTGAGATGCATTGACGCATTGATGCAATTTCTTTGATAAAGAACAGATACTCTAATGCTTTTGAACTTTTACAGCGCTCAATGTCATCAACTACGATAATCAGCCGCCCATCAGGGCCAAGCGCCCCAGATAAAGCATATTCTAGGGAGGTTTGCTCATCGCGATAATCTAACTGGGGAGAATTCAACCAAGCACTTACTAAATTAGACAGTGAAGCATCTAAAATGACACCTGTGGCAGCAGTTAAAAACTTCTGATAGTCGCTTCCGATGCCGACATAAGTGCCTCTGCTCTTCAAGATGCGCTGTATTTGTTGAAACGTATACTTTTTTAAAGATTGAGGCGTATCCAATTCAAGTGCATTGATGCGAATGATTTCGTAACTATTTGCAGAACTCTTTTTTAGTAGATCTATTGTACCGTTTATAAGCGATGTTTTGCCAATTCCCCATTCGCCAGAAATACAGATACTGACGGCTGAAGAGTCAGTATTGACGATTAACTTCTTCAACTGATTTGCCGCTTTTTGACGGGACTCGAACAACTGTCCATAAGTTTGCTGAGGCGAAAAAGTCAAAACAGAAGAATTTCCTGCGCTATGGATATTTTCGATGTTGAGGATAGACATGCTTTCTGATGGTGCAATAGAATCCCACAGTCTTAAACTCAAGGAAAAAACAAACAATGGTATTATTGAAAAAATGGACCAGATTACGGGAACCATGCGATTGATTTGTAAACACGCTGCGCTAATGACGAAACACACGTCGGCAACGCGATCAAACATACATAGGTATCGTTCTTTCCCGTGGTGAAAGGAAAATGTTCCAAGAGAAAAAAACAGAAGAAGTAAATATATCAGGCTTTCGTATCGCAAGTAATCTTCAGCCAAAGTAATTATACTGACTGTATTTTTGGGGTTGCCTGTAAATGTTTGAAGCCAGTATAAGAAAAAGCAAAACATGTACTCGCCAAGCAACAAAAATAGCTTTGGCTTCCATATAATTTTTGCTTCGCTCCAAAGTATAGATAAGCCCTTTTTGGGATACTTTTTTTCCCAGAAGTACCAATGGGCTCCATTTGAGAGAAGAAAGAATAGCATAATAAAAAAGCTGGACAGGGTAATACAAAATCGGTCGATATGAATAAAAGGATAGTCAAAAAAGACGAGGTTTAGCATCGCAAGCCCTCCAACCCACATGAATTTACTATTATTGTAAATGATAATTCCTGCCGAATCAAGAACCCAATCTCGACGAGATTATCTCAAAATCAAGGTAGACAATTCCATTCCTCTAACAAGAGGAACGATAGACAGCATCATTGCTAGCTACTTACCTGTCTATGACATGATGCCTCCAAAAGTAACTTGCAAAAAAATGCAGAATGACATTTGGTAATAAGGCAAAATACATTAGGAAAAACCCCGAGACGCCGGCCTAAGTTTTTAATACTTCAATATAAATAAGTAAGATCACGCTCTATTTGTATTTATTTAGGCTTAGAATGCCCTAATAGTCGATTTATTGTCAACGATTATCACGGTATAATATCTTTACAAAGTATATTGAGTGATAAGATGTTATGGGAGATTCTACATGGCAATAGACTATAAGGAAATCGGCAGCAACATCAAAGTCTGCAGAATACGCAAGAATCTCAAACAGGCGCAGCTTGCAGAAATAGTTGGTGTTTCATCTCAGCATATCAGCCATATTGAATGTGGAAGGACTACTGTAAGTTTGCCGCTACTGATTTCAATCGCACAGGCACTCTCTGTTGACTTATATGCCCTTCTTGATGGAATTGTAGAGTCTAGGACAAAGACCAGTTTTGGGATAGAGTTTGAGAATATATTAAAAGATGCAACGCCAGATCAACTCAGCCTCTGCTTGTCAGTTTGCCGTACAATTATGGAGCACGGGAAAGAGAGCCTAACGATATAGACTGCTGCCGGGTCACAAATACTTGGCAGCGTTATTTTTTTGCGCTGGATAATTGGGAGGGAATGTGGAAATATGGACAATCGGCAACGAGAAATGATCCACATATTGATGAATCAACACTCAAAGCCAATGGTTCAAGCGGCATACCGCCGTATAGGTGATTGGCATCTTGCAGAGGATCTTGTACAAGAGACTTTTTTGACTGCTTGTTGGAAAGCAAATCAAATATGCTCTCACTCAAATCCAACTGCGTGGCTATACAAGACATTGAACAATTTGATAATGAGAGAGCTGCACCGCAGCTATCACAAAGAGGTTGCGTTGGATGAATGGAATGAAGCTAGAGAAAGTATGAATCTTCCGATGTATCTTTACCTTCCGACAGGTTTGAGCGAACAGGACAAAGAATTGATTTTGCTTCGCATTGATAAAAAGCTTTCATTCGATAAGATTGCAGAATACTATGGGATTACCAATGATGCTTGCAGACAACGGTTGTCCAGAGCGATTCGCAAATGCAGGTCGCTTCTTGACTGTGAAAAGTAAATACTACCACAAAATGATTTGGAAATAACGTCACAGAATGGCGTCGCTACGGGATAAGCCATCAGGGAGGTAACAAAATGTTTAATAAGCGTCCTGATAATTCATCCATCGGGACAGTAAAAAAGAATTCAAATCCTGATACGATGACAAATGCAGAAATTCTTCAAGCAATCGAAATCATGATGGATGCACCTGAAGAAGAAATGAACACCGACAGGATTGAAGAATATCTGTCCATATTACAAAGTCGTGCACCAGTAACAGAAGAATACGATTCAGAGGTTCAATGGGCGAAATTGGAGGAGGCGCATCCGTTGGCCTTCGAAGATAGCTCACAGTTGGAAGAAATGACGCCCTCATTTTCTGCGCGAAAAGAGAAACTTCATCATGTTCGCCATATCCACATGCTAACACGTGGCGCAGGAGTTGCGGCAGCTGTGATCGTACTTTCTACAGTTACGGCAAATGCTCTTGGTTTTCATCCGATTCATGCGATCCTGCAATGGGCGGAAGGTATTGTTCAAGTATGTATTAATCCATCAGGAACAATGGAATTGCCTGATAATACTCCGAGCGAGTATCACTCTTTAATTGAGGCGCTAAAATGTAACGGTATCGATGCTGATGGATTACCAACTTGGATTCCCCAAGATTATTCAATTAGTAGCGTGACTGCTAAAATAACAGATGGAGTTACTAGATGTGTTGCGGTATTCGAATCAGAACGCGGAGAATTAACTATGCGAGTAACGGCTTACTCCATGGAAAACACATCTGCTACTGAAGAACGAGATGAGACGAGCGTTTGCTACTCCAAGGGAAACGTAGACTATTATATCATTTCTAACTATGATCAATCAAAAGTTGCTTGGCAGTTGGGGTTAAACACTTATGTAATTGGTGGACAGATTTCAGAAAATGAAGCAAAAGAAATCATAGATTCAATTACATGAGGTGCAAAATGAAGAAACAGTTCTTGATCTTTGCTTTAGCAACGGCCCTTTTATTCGGAGCGTCTAGCCGAGTTTATGCCATTGAGAATGATTCAATGAATACATATGCCGTTGCGCGAGCCAGTCAGTATCTCGACGGGTATAGTGTTGGAATTGAAGCACGTGGGAATGGAAAAATCGCAGTGGCCATGACCGTTGACGGCACAGGTGTCATGGAGAAAATTGGTGTTCGGGAAGTCGAAATCGAGTACAAGGCAAATGGTGTATGGCACTATTATGAATCCCAGTTTGCTTCAGAACATCCTGAGTTTTACGAATATAACTCGCGAGACTTTGTGGGAACGACCTACTTTCAAGGAACGCCAGGTGTCAGCTATCGTGTAACGCTGACCGTATATGCGCGCAACAGTAAGGGATCAGATACCGGCTATATTACCTCGTATACTGTTGTCTGCAAGTGAATAAAGTGACAGAAAGAGCGGCGGAATGAGATAATTCATTCTGCCGCTTTCTGCTGTATAGATAGAATGGAGACTATATTTTATGAGATAGTCCTGCAGATGGATTTTCAATAAATAATCTGCAACGTATGAGGAGAGCGGGAGATAATATTAGAAAATATTGGAATGAAGCACTTGCAAGGCTGCGGATGTATCGGACTACTCAGGTCGAAGGGGCATTGGGTTGCCCAAAACAACTTTGGATTTCGCTGCTTTTTTGGACAGAGGGAGAGCCGATACTCAAACTGAGATGTCCTTTCTTGCGTTGGAATTCGATCTCAAAGGATAAAGCGGGAAAACGGACAGCTGAAAATGTATTTTCCCGAAATCATGGTGGCGTAGTCGCCCAAATAGCTGGATTATCCACATGGGGGGTCAATCTTGGAGTCAGGGCCAGCTTTGCTGTTTCCAAATGACGAACAACCTCTGCAGAATAGCGGCTCATTTGAATAAACGCGGGGCGAAAGAACTCCACTGACCTTTTGCCCCTACATTCTTTGTGAGGTTATTTTGCAACAGAGGCTTTAAGGTTTCAAGATATTGTCAAGGCGCTCCTTTTAATGGGGAGTGTAAGACCGTTATATTTCGATGGCTATATCAATTTAAAGATTATGTGAAGCATTTGAAGGATTGGCACGATGAGGAGGGTGATAGGGATATCTCGGGGAAAACTTTTTTAATGAAATGACATCGCCTTTGAAAAGCTGCTTTCCATATGACTACATCAATAAAATGGGCAATTTACCCAAAATAAAAAAATGAGAATAAATTGTAAGAAAATATATCTTTTCTACATCTATTTATTGAAATGTGTAAGTGCTATTGGGTGCGTCTAGTAAGGTTTGAGATTAACGCAAAAGGGTTATTGTAAGGCTTAATGTGGGGTTATCCACAACTATAGATATTGGCGTAAAGAAACTCTAATATATAACAGAAAGAAGGTGAAAAGATGAAAACGTTGAGTGATATTTTGTGGAATGGTGATGAGTTAGTGAACCCTCAAGAGGAAGGCCTAACAGAGATTCAGTTCATTCCTATCAACTGCGCAACTCCTATGGGTTTTTGCTGCGGCAGCGGCAATGGCGGAGGCGGCGTTCCGAGTACTGTCGCATCGTTTGAGCGTACTTGTAAATAATTTATAATAACATATTGTAAGTTTAGGATGCTCCACATTAAGCCCATTAAAAGAAGAATGACTTTTAGATAGATTTGAGGGGACTTAAGATGGCAGAGCTGCAAAATAGTATATTGTATGGATTAAATAGAGGACTTATGGGCAACAGGGAATTGATGGTACAACTACATTTAACGGTAAAATGTGATCAGAATTGTACGCACTGCTATTTACATGAGGACAGCTATTATAAATCGTTGGTTACGAATGAACTGCCTAAAGAGAAAATTCTGAATTTGATAGATGATATAGTTTTGTATGCAAAACGTCAAAATATGACAACCTCATTTCATATTACTGGCGGAGATCCGATATTGTCAAAAAACTTTTGGGAAGTTTTAGAAGCTATCAAAGCGAAGTATCACAATATACCAATTACAATAATGGGAAACTCATATCACGTGACCGAGACTTCAATTCGAGAGATGAAAAAAAGGGGCGTTTTGCAATATCAAATAAGTCTTGACGGTTTAGAATCAACACACGACATGATTCGGAAAAAAGGGAGCTTTGAGGATGGCATAAGAGCACTTTCGATTATTCATGAACAAGGACTTGTGGCTGCAGTAATGTTTACGGTATCGAGACGTAATTATAAAGACTTTATTCCGCTGTATAGGTATCTCGATGAGTTAGGTATTGTAGATAACTTGGCGTTAGATAGGATGACGGCAATAGGCAACGGGCGTAATGAAAGTGATGAGCTGTTGCTGCCAGAGGAATATAGAGATTTCTTGTTTTCGATATACAAGTTTGTAGCAATAGAACGGCCAGCGATAGTTGTAAACATAAAAGACAACCTGTGGAAACTTATGCTGTATGAACTTGGACTCACATTGCCAATCCCTCAGAGCAAAGCTCAAATATGCAATGGTTGTCCTGTAGGAAAAACGATTTGTATAATGCCAGATGGCGAGTTTTTCCTCTGCCCGAGGATACCTATTTCTGTTGGAAAATATCCCGAACAACCAATTGAAAAAATTGTGAAAAATGGAAAACAATTCGTAGTTGGACCTTTATATGAAAAATATAAAGGTTGTAAAACGTGCGCTCTATTTCCTTACTGTAGAGGGTGCATTGCAGCAAGTTATGCTGCGTCAAACAATTTGACAGAAAGAGATCCTGGATGTTGGAAAAAAATTCCTCAGCAATAAAAAATGCGGAAGAGGAGGGCAGAAAATGACCGATAAAATTTTTGTGCTTCGCGGGAAAACGGATAGCTTATTATTTAATATAGAGACACTAAAAAGCGTTAGACTGTCTAATGAGAATTTGCGCCAACTTATTGAATCTACATATGTAGGAACTTGTGGCGATAAGATGAAGCGGATGAACAAAATCATGGCTGAGTTAGAAAATGCAGATTTAACCGGAATACTAAAAGAATCCTATAAACCTATCTTCTCACCGACGATTGTCCTAAGTCATGCTTGTAATTACAGATGTACGTACTGCTTTGAAAGTGATTATATAAAATCAGGGAGAATTAACCCAGAACAGATTAGCAATATTGAAGTGTTTAATGACCAATACGCTTTGCATTATGGGATCGAAAAGAAATACGAAGGGATTGCAGTAGTTGGAGGTGAGCCATTTCTTCCAGAAAATAGGAAAACGATAATGTCGATTCATGAACATTGGCATGACCAACGTTTTCAATATACTACGAATGGAACTAACATTTTGCAGTATGCAGATATTTTGAAAAAAGCAAAATCTGTGAAACTTAAGGTATCGCTTGATGGGACACCTGAAATTCACTTTGACAAGAGAAAAACTGAAGCCAGACAACTATACGATAGAACGATCGAGGGACTAAGGTGGGCTATTTCAGAAAAGATAGATACAACGGTTATTTCTATCTTTCAGCCGGAGTTTGTTGACAGCTATTCAGAATATTTTGACATGATGGAAAGAATGGGGTGGAGATCTGTCTCTAATTTGCATTTAGCATTTATATTAAAAATGGACTCGGGGTGTGATGATATTAATAGAGACTATCTTATGGCAACCAATGACGCATTGAAAAAACTGAAAAAGAAAGATGGCAGAATATCAGAGGTGTTCATTACGAAATTAGTTCCCGGAGCGTTATCATTGTATAGAGCTCTAGAAATGAGAAGCAATGGGCAGAGAATTTCTGCGTATGCGTGCGAGGCACTTTTTTCACCAGCGTTTACATTTGCACCGGATGGTTATGTTTACTTTTGTAATGCGTCAAGGAGCAAGAATGCTATAGTGGGCCAGTTTTTTCCTGAAGTTAGAGTATATTTTGACGCTATTGAGAAATTGAAACAGCGGAATATATTGAATATGGTGAAATGCCAAGGATGCAAATTTAGATTTGTTTGCGGTGGTGGCTGCCCAGTGAGTTCGATAGCACATTATGATGATGTTAATGAGCCATATTGCGCATATTGGAATGATGAGGAAGTTATGAACCTTTTTGAAAATGTATTACTATAATGTGGTGAGAAAATGAAGACGATTCTTTTGGTTGGAAAGTATTTTCCGAGCTTTAGTGTTGAAGCAGTTCAATTACATTATCTTGCTATGGACTTGAAAAAAACTGGCTATAGGATCATTCTCGTGAGTGATGCTTGGTGTAATACAGAAAGAGAAGCCTTTATTGGGGACGCGCAGGATCTGGGAGATGAAAGCGTTTTTGATAGAAAATATTATTTAGATCCGTTGCAAGAAAGTGTTATGGGACAAAAAGCAAGTCGTGGTATTTTGCTGTATGGTTTATGTTGCGAGGTAATTCGTAGTGAAAACATAACATCCGTACTGTTAATGGATCTATTGCCATATGGCTATATGTCAACGCTTCTGAAGGATGAATTTCCTACGTTAAAAGTATATTTGTATTTGGGGGCTTCATCGTGGTTTACGTCTCTATTTGAACCCTATGGAAAAGCATGCTTTCTGCAAATGCTTAGAAGTCTTACCGCTGTCCTGTGTTATCCAGAAGCATACCAAGTGTTGAAGAGAATACTTGAAACACCTATGTTGTTTTGCGTGTATCCGTTTGGGCCTCATCTAAAAGAATGCTGCCATGCGTTTCCTTCAGAAACCTATGCCTTGGGCTGGGCGGATTCAATTCGAGAGCAAAAATTTGTATCAAAAATGGTAGCTGAGTGCCCAACCGACACAAAATTCTTTTTAACGGGTAAGCATGCGATGGACTTGAAAACGGAAAACCTTTATTTAGAGGGAATACCGATTAACAGGTGTTTGAAAATGATGGAGGCCAAGCAAACGATTATCCTAATCAATACCTTTTCCCATATATATTATCCGACTGCATATTTGACTCTTTCCTTGCTGGGAAACGTAGTTGTGACGCATGAGGATTATTTTGAGGTTTTAGACAAATGTGAATGCTACAGAATTAGGGCATATCCAGAGATGCCAAACGCGATTGGATTTTATATAGATGCAAATGAGAAGTGCATTACAACTATTGCGGAATTTTTTCAAATAGAAGATAACAATGAATAATAGAAAAATATTAATATTGTCGGATCTGGAAGGTATATTAGGGGTGGACTCGATTTTTAACACAAAATCGAATGTTTCTAAATATCAGCGAGAAGTAAGTGCGTATTTACAGGTAGCCAGCAAACTTGGATACGAAGTGTTTTACTGTGATATGCATGGCAACGGCACAATGGTGGGATGGAATGATAAAGAAAGTCCTTTTAGAATTATCGCTAAAGAAAAATTGAAATGTGAACTTTCTCAGACTTGCTTTAATTGTGCAGCGATGATAGGTTTTCACGCAAAAGCTGGAAGCGACGGAGTACTATCTCATACATTTACAGATGAAGTATTGGATTTGCGGATAGGGGGTGAGAGCGCGGGTGAAATAGAGATAATTGCGTTGTGGCTGTGGAAGTATAGAATTCCTGTGGCTTTTTTGAGTGGAAGGAGGGAAGCTCAAGAAGAAGCTGAAAGAATTGGATGTACATTTCATGCAAATGAAGTAGAAAACGATGGGATTTACACGATAGAAGAGTGCTTGCGCAGAGGGACGATGCTATTTGAAAGAACTTTGCAGGATGGTAGCTATGATGCTGGGATGATTTGGGGAAATAATAACTTTACTAAAAAAATATATGTAATTTTGCGAGGAGAATTTTATGATGATGAGTTAAGCAGATGTGGATATCGCATTGTGTCGCCTGCGACTATAGAATTTGAGTCACCTAGCGATTTTATGTGTGCTGCGGAGAATTTCTTCTCACAGGTGTATCTGATTCGTTGTAGGTGGCTATTATCTGGAATAAGGAAGCTGTCAAGAATAGCAATTTCTAATGGCGTGAATGTAGAGAACATAGCAAAAGAAGTGTTTCAAAAAGATATTAATAGGATTACTAAAGAAGACTTGCTTTTAGCTATTAAGGAATTGGACAAGGCATTAACCCAAAAGCGGGAACGGGATGGTATTGATAACACGGAGACAAGCAACAACCGATAGTTAAGATGAGAAAGGAACATTAAAAAATGCAAATATTGAAAAATGTGGCTCTTTTTCAGATTAATAATAATCCGGTGGAATATATGCTCATCAATACACTCTTTGGAACGGTGGAGATATTGGATGAGGAAGAGGCTAAGATTGTTGCAATCTGGATAGAGAGAGAACTCGGTGAGCAATTGCCACCTGAGGAAGTTAAACTTTTTGAAGCGCTTTATGAGCATCACTTCTTTGTGAGTGATCGTGATGAAGAAACTAGATTAAAAAATCAAATAGTTGAGGCCTGTGTACAAAATCGTAGAAAGAGATTAAACAGTGTGAAGACGGCTGTTTTTTTACCAACGTATAAATGTAACTTTGCATGCCCATATTGTTTTGAAAATAAGACTGGAAAGAGTGAACTAATGACTCGACAAATGGTTGATACGATATTTTCAAAATATGGAGATAATCTTCAAATTGTTGGATTATTCGGAGGAGAGCCGTTTTTGCCTGAGACTTATGATATTGTAAGATATATCTTAGATAGAGCTAAGGAGATGCGTGTTTTTGTAATAACAAATGGATTTCACCTTGATCGATTTATTCCTCTTCTTTTACATAGAAAAGTTGATTATGTCCAGGTCACGTTGGATGGCCCGAAAGATATACACGATAAGACAAGAATACAAAAGAGTGGTAAAGGAACATTTGAAATCATTTTAGAAAACATAACAAAGGCTTTGCAAGCGAGCATTCCTATAAGAATTAGAATGAACATCGGGCTGCACAATATCCGGCAATGCTTGGAACTCAAAAAAAATATTATACAAGAACTGAACGACTATAGAAATCTATTATCATTCGAAATGCAACCTCTATTTCAAATTCGTGATGACAAGGCGGATTTCCTCGAGGATCAACTTTTTTTTGATAGTGAGTACCTTAATAGTGAAAATAAATCAAAGCTAATGCATAATAGCATTTGCACAACCTTCTCTCCACTGATGAAACTATCTGCTGGTATGAAAGAAAGACTAACCCCAGTTACAGATGGGTGTCACAAAAACTGTGATATATTCTTCTTTGACTCATATGGTGATATATATAGTTGCGTGCGGAGCGTTGGGGATAAAAGGTTTTCTGTAGGAACCTACTTTCCTAAAGTAACGGAAAAGGATGCGAGTCTTCTTACGCGTAGCATAGTTACAATACCCGAATGCAGAGATTGTAACTTAGCTTTGATATGCGGTGGAGGATGTGGCTATGCAGTTGCAGCAGATGATGGTTCGGTCAATCATCCTAATTGCTCAAATATCTATAAGGAGTTGAGAGTAGTGATACCAAAGATATATACAAGAATGCAAAAAAAAGACGGTGAGAAAATTGAAAAGAATTTATGATGCTTGGATGTTTAGTGTCAGACAGTTCGGATCCGATAGAAAAAAGTTATGGCTATATTGCTTGCTGCTCTCGTTGTCTCGTCTATTCAAGATTGTGGAGGTGGTAGTAGTAGCATTACTAATAGATACGTTGTATTCATACTCAATGAAAAGATTCATTTATTCAGCTGCGCTACTTGCATTGTGTCTGATATGTGGAGTAGCAAATGCCTTTCTTCTTGCCAAAGTAAAGAGTCTAACGTGTCGGAGAGTCAATGTACATATAAAACAGTTTATTGTTAAGAAAGTGTTGCAAGCAGGTGCTGCAGAGAGACGGATTTTTTCAGAGGAATATTTGCATAACACTATTGTAGAAGATTCAATGTATCTGTCAAGTTTCTGCTTTATGGGGTGTGAATACTTAATTGGAGCAATAGCTTTGGTTGTACTTTGCGCTCTAATAGCTAAAAGCAGCATATGGTTACTTTTGGCTACACTGTTATGGACACCTACAATACTGGTAATCAGTGAAAGAGCATCGATAAAATTAAAAGAGAGAGATAGAGAAATACTTTTACTTTCAGATGACCTTTTGGGAAAAATCAAAATTCTTATATCGTCTTTAGAAGATATAAGAATTAATCGGTTATCTGGGAGCTTATATTCGCAGTTCGAATTAGAATCCAAAAGAGTATTGCAAGCGGCAATGGAAAGAGATTGGGTGCAAATAAAGTCGAGTTCTGTAGTATCATTAGTACGCTGCATTGGGAATATTACTTTTGTTATTGCGGGATATGCCCTTATTCTAACGAAACATATTTCGGTAGCACAGTTTATTCAGACTGCGTCACTGGCTGGGCAATTGATGGCGGTTGCTATTACTGTGGCATCAGCTCCTGCGGCGATGGAGCCACAGACTGTCCATATAATGCGGTTATATCAAGTGATAAATGGACTTTGCTGCAAAAAGAAAGAGAACACTTGCGCAAGTATCAAAATGAGACCGGACGGGATTGCGGGCGATGAGATAACGCTGAAATATGGTGAACGTACAATCTTTAAAAATGCGAGTTTTCGGACTAAAAAGCACGGAATAACCGCCGTAATAGGAGAAAACGGAAGAGGGAAAACCAGCTTATTTAGAATTATCACAGGAGAAATGCAAATAAGCTCTGGTAAAATAACGTTTTATGAAGAAGAAAATGCACTGACAATAGACGAAGAGGATAGATCACAATATATTTCAGTTGCCCAGCAGATTCCTACTATCTATCGAGCCACCGTAATAGAAAACCTCAGACTATCGGAAGAGGGAAAAGAATGCGGAGATAAACAGATAAAAAATCTGTGCAAGAAAGTCGGAGTGTATGATGATATAATTAGATTGCCGATGGGATTTGATACGTATTTATCACCAAACATAAAACTATCTGCTGGGCAAAAATCCAAACTTCAAATAGTTAGATGCATACTTAGAAATAAGCCTATCATTATGCTGGACGAGCCATTTGCTAATCTGGATGTGACAAGTAAGAAACAAGTTGCAGACGTACTCAAGGAGTATGCGAACGAAAATGTAGTTTTGATAGCAACGCATGATAGCATAGGGGGTGAAATAGCAACACAAATTATTGACATTAATGATATGGAGGATCAGGGTGAACTTAAAGATTGATAATGTGAGGATACGTTGTCTTGTGATTGTGGAGATAATCTGCCTGATATTTTTTGCCGCAGGTTGTACAGGAAAGACTGTGGAGGGAGTCAAGGAAGATTTTCCGTTTGAAACCGTCCAGCTTGCGTCAGAATATGGTACGCTGTATATACAAGCGTCCTCATACTCCGAGGAGATTGGCAAAGAGATTCTTCAGCAGTTTGACACCGATGTGGAAACTGCCGTGCAGCGGACTGGCTGCGGTGGAGCAGATGTCTTGCTCTGCATTGCGGATTCAGCGACCGCAAGCTATTACGCGGATGCGGACGAGTGGTATTGTTCTGCTCAGCAGATACAAAGCGGCGCTTACCGCAAGAGGCTTTTGGAAGAGCTTTACGATTTGCATGATTACGGCACGCTTGTCGGACTGGCCCGTGCTGTTTATGATCCTGAAAGCACGGGTGCCGATTTCAAAGCGTACTACGCAGATGAGGACCACCTATCTGTGCTTTCTCTGTTTGCGGCATATTTTATAGACGACTTCACCAATAGAGAAACTGTGGAAATGGCAGAGTGCACAGCAGGGGAGTTTGTCGGATATTTGCTGGAAAACGGCGGTTTAGATCGTGTGATTGCTTCGCCGTTTTCCGAGAGTGACCGCAATGAATGGCTACGTACGATCGATGTTGCAGCCGAATACCGTAACCTCTACGGTACGGAATTCCTCGAAGATGCGATTTATCGGGAAAACTATCGGTATCCGCTAATTATGCGTCACGGCGTTCATCAGTATAACTTTCTCCCCCTGCGCAGCTTTGCAACGCCTGTGGAAGTCTGGAAAGCATTGTCACAGTATGCGGAGGGAATGCAAACATTGTGGGATCATCTTGCTGAATATGCACCGTCCACTTGTGAACGCATTCGCACACAATGGGCGCTGCCGATGACGACGAGTTTTACCGCTGTAGGGGAAAGTCAGGAAAAGCATGGCGGCATTGTGACGGTTGCCCGCCCAATGGACTGGTTGCACGAAACTATACATTTTCTTCTGGAGCGCGAGATGGGAAAGGACCCTGCATGGACGCAGGAGGGAATGACAACATATCTTTCTAGCTTGACTGGACAGACATTTGATGGCGACAATTATTACGCGCTGCTAACGCTGGACTACAGCAAAATAGCGGATAGTCCGAGTAAGACCATCGCACTCCAGTTGGTCGAGTATTATCACACGCACTGGCTTCAGGAGAGCTATAATCCGTTGACATATTACCGCGCGCTGGGATTATTCCGCGAGGCGGCGGAGGAGGCTGGAGCGGAGGATTTCCGCCCCATCGTTGTCTCTTGTGGCGAGCGGCGGAATGAACTTTCCGGAGGAAACTTCACCGAAGAGAACGGCAATGAACTATCCTATTATCAGGCGATGCTCGTCGTTGACTATCTAGTTGAGCAGCATGGACTTGATGCTGTGCTTGAAGCCTTTTTTGAGGATGAAGATTTTCCTGAAAGCTTTGGCCTAACATATCAAGAGGCTCTGCATGCGGCTGAAACGTCTTTTAGTTAAAAATAGGAAAATAAAAATGCCTACAATAAGTAGGGTGCACTTATCTCAGATGCTAATGCCGCTTGTATTGACTGCTAAATGCAGAAGATATTAGCGCCTAATTGCTCACTGAAAGTGAAAACGCGCGTTGGTGAAAGATCTCAATCTTTATGAATTCTTCCATATTCGGTCAGATCAAATTATAGGCGGGAACATCCTTGCAAGATGTTCCCGCCCTCTTATACCCATTTCCGCTGCA
>ERZ773192.695-NODE-695-length-39922-cov-5.055785_pt1 | contig 39922 bp, 68 predicted proteins | sample MGYA00581010_ERZ773192 | MGnify/ENA primary metagenome ERZ773192 (study PRJEB29015, sample SAMEA2737741) | human gut metagenome | biome: human gut; feature: human-associated habitat; material: faeces | place: China | collected 2012 ...
GTGCTATCTGCGCCCATATCATCCAGTGGTCATAGCAGTCGTTGAAGTCCTCTGCTTCGATAACCCTGTTGAATGGTTCTCCATTCCATTCACCTGTGACTCGAAAGTGCATTTATCATCTCCATAAAGCAAAACTCGCCGTAGCGAGTTCAGATAAAAGAAATCCCCGCGAGTGCGAGGATTGTTATTCATTGCCGATATTCACCTTTATCGCGAACACCTTTACCGGTTTATCGCCGAAGTGCGGATGTGTGATTGTCTTGATTTCATATCCGTCATACGGAACATCAATTCTGCGGCTGGAATCGTCGCGCTTCGGATATCCCTTTGTGATAATCAGGCGGTCATACTCCCTGAACATAATTCGCTTATTCCAGTAGTCATTACACAGGCGATACTCTTCCGTTTTCTCTCCGCGAATGATGGCATCGAAGTATTCACCTTTGACGGCAAGTTGCAGGTTAGCCATGGTTAACCTCCTGCTCAATATTTTTAAGGTCATTTTCCGCATACAGTATTGCAGTCCTTGCTGCTCGCAACCGTGCTTTGGTGTTCTTTTCTTCGCGCTCAAGGTTGGCTACAGACTCGCGCAACTCATCACGGCGACGATGGAGTTGCTCAATCTCAGTGACGATATGCTCACCATCAGTAGCTACCTGCAGGATGTGCTCGAAGGGGTCAATAACGCAGCCGCACTTTGTGCAACGAACAACGCGATCAGTTTCACAAACCTCGATAGCCCGATGCTTACAGCTATGTTGTATGTAGTTTTTTCTGTCAGTTACAGTGATGTTCAGCAGTTTCTCTTCATTGCGCTTTGGCTGCACCAGAGAGATGACGTTGTCGCTTTCATTTTCCATTACTTCGCCTCCAGCGGAGGTTCTGGTAGCGGCATCCAGTGAGTTGCTTGCTCAATACCATTACCCGGCTTAATCGTTGCATCTCCGCGCCGAAAGGTGCTTCCGGTATAGCGTGCGGAGCATATTAGCGGTCAACCAGAGAGCTATCGAAATTCACCGAAATAAGCACGTTCTGGCCCTTTTCAGGCATTCGCTCACTACAGCTTATCCAACCATCCGGAGTTACCGGAGAGTTGCCACCCTGAACAGTAGGCATATCCGGACCTTTGCGAATCGCCCTGGCAAGATCGATTGGGTCGTCGTATAACCAGTCACCTGTTTGCGGATGATTGGCCTCTGCCAGTTGCGCCGCCCATTCAAGGCCGTCTTTGTGACCTTGCAGATAGTCCAACGGCAACTCATCACGATTACTTACGGGTTCGATTTGTTCGGAATTACCGGACAACTGCATGGTACCTTCATTGGTGAGGGTACCATCGGACTGAAGCATGGCGGCGCGGCAGGCGTTCACATCACCGTAAATCGGACCGATTAGATTAAATCCTTTCATGGGGCAGCCAGCAGGAGAATAAGCAACTGCGCCATCATCGGACACGAATAAAAAGCCAACTGGTTTCAAATCAGGAACAGATACCGGCGCTGACGGGGCGGTGTAAAGCGGCTTAATTTGCAAGGCTGTATCCGCTTTGTACGCAATCGCCTGTGTCATGTTTTCCAGAAGTTGCGTGCCAACCATATACGCCACAGGCTCTGCTTCGAGCGATGCCAGTGCTATACGCGCATTATTAATCAGGAGGCTATCAGCAGGAGATAAAACAACATGAGCGTTACCCTCAGCATCAATTTCAGAATTCGTAATTTTTCTGAACAGCTTTGCCAGTTCTTTGGTAATAGTGCTCATGGGCGAATCTCCGTCCTGCCACCAAGTAAGCGGATTGCCACTCGTTCCCGGAAGGTAAGCGGTCGATGGTGTCCGCGGGCATTAACAATTTCAGGCTTTCCATTAGGCGGATAATTGACCCTGACCGATTGACCATCTAGCGCGTGAGAAGCCTCGAGTAGTGCTGACTTTAAGTGCGCAGGGCACTCTTTCTGCACCCGCTCGCCGTCTGAAATGACACCTGCAATCCCCTGAAGCATGCTGGCTAAATTGCTGAGATAATTTTTCACATTCACTCTCCTTTACCGGTGCCATAGGCAGATAAGCACTCTTCAAATCCAGCCTGATTATCCGTTTGACCTAAACTGAAGCCATGCTGAAGACCATGACGAAATGCGCTATCTTGCAATTTATCTGCGCTATCGAGCTTCGCTTCCAGTTCAGCGATTCGCTTCTCTGCGGTTTCCAGTTCAGAAAGCAGCTCCGCTGAGCGCAGAGCCAATTTCGCAAGCATGTTTGTATCCTTCAAGCTCATCAGCCAATGCCCAGGATTGCTTTTGCAATACTCCATATCAGCTAATTTATTGAGCCATTCAATTTTTTCTTGATTTAACGCCTGTTTGTCGATGTTGCTCATTGGGCGGTTCCTTCGTAACCGATGGCTTCTGCAATTTCAGCAAGTGTCTCTGCACTTTCACCCACTGGCTCATTCATCCAGTCGAAGGAAACAAGCTTACCGCCTTCGATAACGCCGATGTTGAAATCATCACTACCTTGTGTTTTCAGACCATGCTTGATTGCCTTATCGCGCTTATCGAAGTCAACGCCGTCTGTCGTGTATTCAACTCCATGGCCTTTCTCGTTGCACCACCAGTACTGCTGAATAACGATGTATGATTTTCTCATGACTGCACTCCTTTGCGAATTTGGTAGGCATGGACGCGCATTATGTCGATTGCCTTCGATGTGACAGGATGCTGATGGTTCATCATCGCAATGACTGTGTTAATCGCTGAATCCACACCCTGCGCACGCACTTCAGCCAGAAAAGCATCGGTGGCTGGGGTTTCTGGAATGGCGTCTGGAATAACCTCTGAGTAGACGCGTTCCATTGCCGACTCCCATCCGTAGTAACAAGCCGAATAGCCGTCGCGCTGGTAGCCGTGGTCTTCAACTCCACATCCCATGCCATGGTCATGGTATTCAGGCTGATTGTCGGGATTAATGCAGTATTCAATGACCGACTTCATCCCCGCATTCTCCGCTGCCAGCGCAGTGCACTTGGCCTCAAGGTTATCAATCGTGATTCCAGCAGAACGAAACTCACGCAACGCCGTTTCCAGCTTTGATTCAAGTTCAGCAAATTTACGCACCAGATATTCAGCGTTTGTTTCGTTAACCTTTAAATCTCGTGGGATGCATTTACCTTTCAGAAAGCCATCCATCTCAATTAGTGTCATTTGTTTCATTTCTTCCCACTCCGCCACATAGCATTCAGATATTTGTTGTCATTAACAGAACCGAAACTCTTTCTCTTAAGCAATTCCTCTCTCGATGGCATTGGCTTTACGCGTTGGCGAATAATCATTTCTGCCGGAAGAATGCCGGGATTGTATGCAAGTCCTCTCATGGTAAATTCCTCAGTCATTACTGATAGCGCCATAGCGTGAGCGGTAATTACGCAGGCGCGGGTCGATATATTCAGGGAATTTGTCTATTGTCGCTTTTCGCAACGGTCTCATTGCTGTTTCGTTTGTTCGGTCCTTCTCATCTTTTAACGCGAGTTGTATATCGCGTCGGTACATCCGTTCTGCTTTTGTTTCTGGTGGCAGATCGATAAACGTGTCGAAATTGTTTTTGATATTTTCCAGCACCTCCGCCTTGGAGCTACCGGAGCAGTTGCGCGGGTCATCCGCACCATACAGAGGCGCTGGCATGATTTTCTCCTGATTAAATTGCGTGAATAGCGTGACGAGGGAAGGGGAGAGTTACTGGCTCCTCGTCTGGGTAGATAGGTTTGTTATGTTTGTGCCACTCGACATGACATGACTTGCAGAGCCACATCACATCGGTTGGTTTACTGTAGTCGCAGTGGTGCGCCTGTGGTTTACATTCTGATCCGCAGCACTCACATTGTGGTGGTCGGATTAGCTTACCGTCGCGCAAAAAATTACCCACAATGATGTGGGCTTTTCTTTTCCATGGGTTGCTCTGAATGAACCGATTTTTGGCTGCGTTACACCGTTCTCTTCCGCGTTCCGATGATTGATATTCTCTCCTTGCTGATACTCGATGTGGCAATCCAGCGCGTTCTTTGTCGTATTCAGCCAGGCAAGCCCGGCAAGCGGCAGTTAATCCATCTCTGGATGCTCTTCTGATTTGAAAGTCCCTTTCTTCCTTCTGTTGATGGCATCTTGAGCAGATTTTCATATTCAGCTCCTAGAACGGAATATCCGAATCGTCGAAGTTCATAGGTGGTTCGCTGTGATCCCCCTGCTGCTGAGGTTGCTGTCTTTGTTGCTGACCGCTATTTCGCTGAGGTGAAGACTGTTCATTGCCTCCTTGCTTGCCACCAAGCATTTGCATGGTTCCACCAACGCCCACGATGACTTCGGTAGTGAACCGATCCTGTCCGCTTTGATCCTGCCATTTTCTTGTCCGCAATTTTCCTTCAAGATAAACCTCAGAGCCTTTTCGCAGATATTCGCTGGCAATTTCTGCCAGTTTCCCGCTCATTACCACGCGGTGCCACTCCGTCTGCTCCTTTTGCTCTCCAGTTTGCTTATCACGCCATTGTTCTGACGTAGCAACTGTAAGGTTTGCAAATGCCGTTCCTGATGGTGAATATCTGATTTCTGGATCATGCCCAAGGCGACCAATAATGATCACCTTATTTACACCTCTGCTTGCCATTTATGCCGCCTGTTTTAGTTCGTTAACTCTGATGTTCATTACCTGAACGCATTTAGCCTGCGCCTCCTCGTTGCCAGCCATTAATTGCCAGTCACGCTGATAACGCTCGATGAGTTTTTTCTTGTCAGTTTCTGTTGACGCATAATCGCTGAAGTCTTTCAGGATTTGTTCGCAGTCAACCGATGGAGATTTCTGGTTGGTATTTTCTGGTGATGGTTTGTTATCTGATGCTGGGATTGCCCATCTCGGCAGCGATGGAGGGGACCAGTAAAATCCTGTTCCATCCTTCAGTTTTGCCCTGTGCCATCCCTGCTTTTTATCGAGAGATGTTTGTGCGAAACCTTCCTCAAGGTTATACAGATACCGACCGATTCCCCATTGAACGGCAGCGCGCTTCATTGCGCCGGAACGACCACCTTTGACGGCTTCTACCTGCGTGTTTTCAGCAGCATCCCATTTGGTTACCCATTCTGAATCAATCTTGATTGATATGCCGCATTCAACTCCGCCGTTGTTGGGAATATCGCGGTATTCATTGCGCCATCCTGCTTTGCCGCAAACATCGTCCAGGCGTTTCATGATTGCCCGGTTCGTGACATAAGCCAGCACCATAGCCCACACCTTGCCATCGCGTGTTTTACCGCTTTGCTGTATTCGCCATTCGATATCTTCAGGGCTGAATGGCTCATCGAATTTGTTCAAATCCATAATTCACCTCAGAATGGACACGGCCCAATGAAATAACGCTGATTTAATACTTCAGTCTTTGCCGCATTTAAAAATACGCGAACACCTTCACGATCTCCCTTCTGGCGATACATTAACGCCTGCTGCGTGTACATGCGTCTCTGTAACTTGCTCTCCTTCACTGTGGTTGCAAGTGACATGAATATCTCCTTCGTTACCGATTAATTCTTTCATCTGACGAATGAATTCTTCGTCTGACCAGTTATCTGTAAAACTCATGGACGGCCTTGTTGTTTCAAAATATCCCAAAGCTTTTCGAGCAAACTTTTCATTCTTGGTTGTTTAAAGTCTGCTCCGGTTAGAATGTTTTTTCGTGAATGCTGTACCGATAAAATCGGGTTGAAAGGGCGAACCGATGCCGCCCCTGCAATAGCGAACTGTTGCATAGGATGCTCCTTCTGTTTGATTGCATAACGAAAACGCCTCGAGTGAAGCGTTATTGGTATGCATATAAAAAGGCCCTCACACTGGAGGGCAAAGAAGATTTCCAATAATCAGAACAAGTCGGCTCCTGTTTAGTTACGAGCGACATTGCTCACATAGCAGACTCGCAAATCTGCTATAGGTGCTTATTCGCATCGCATGACAACATCAAATTTTTCGAGATTACTTTGTCGCAACAATCCCTCTTCTACGCGGTCAGCTTTTCTATAATTATCAAATTCGAAATGTTTAATTACTTCTTTCGTTTCTCGCTCTATAACTTCAACAATGTATTTCTTATTCATCATTCTTCCCCCAGGGCCTTGCTGATGGCTGCCTTGGCTCGTTTGTATTCGGTTAACTCTCTGCACCCTTCGTCATGCTCGTAAAGGAAGACAAGCTCTTGCAGTGCTTCAAGCAAATCAGGAGCTGCTGCTATCAGTAGCGCATCCTCCCTTTCATTTCTTGTTGCTGCTTCAATGTATGTGTCACCAATCGTCACACCATGGAACGTAGTCATCATCTCGTTGACGTTTCTAACCGTGTACTTCCATTTACCAGGCGTACCCTTAAACTCTTTCATATCCACCTCTGTTGTTTATGCCAAAAGAAGGCCGACTATGCGGCATAATTATTTTTAACTATCATCAATACATGGCACTTTATTCCAGTCGATATCGTTTTTATTGTCGTCCCACATGTCTTTGTTTTTGTATTTCTCGCTACATCCTAGGCAAATGTTGTATGGCCTACCGATAAGGTTTAACGAAATACGTTGCATTTCATTTGATTCAAACATGTATCCACAGAACTGACATTTATGCATATCTCACCCCTCATACAGTAGCTTACTGCCTAATTTCATTTTCTGGCGACCAACACAAGTCACCCCCATTTCACTGCGTGGCTTGCTGTACCATGTGCGCTGATTCTTGCGCTCAATACGTTGCAGGTTGCTTTCAATCTGTTCGTGGTATTCAGCCAGCACCGTAAGGTCTATCGGATTCAGTGCGCTTTCTACTCGTGATTTCGGTTTGCGATTCAGCGAGAGAATAGGGCGGTTAACTGGTTTTGCGCTTACCCCAACCAACAGGGGATTTGCTGCTTTCCATTGAGCCTGTTTCTCTGCGCGACGTTCGCGGCGGCGTGTTTGTGCATCCATCTGGATTCTCCTGTCAGTTAGCTTTGGTGGTGTGGTGGCTGGTAGTCTAGCTCCAGCTTGTTGAGTCTCATTCGGAGGGGTATAACCGGCACCCCAGCGATTTTTCCATGCGACAACGTGCGCGTTATGGCGGCCTTATCGCCCGCGGCTCCCCATCTCGTCCACGCTATTGCTAGCGTTGGGAGCGCTTCACCGCTCAACAGTAGGTAAGCACTTGCCAGTGACTAGCTGGCTTCACCACACCCCAAAGCCTTCTGCTTTGAATGCTGCCCTTCTTCAGGGCTTAATTTTTAAGAGCATCACCTTCATGGTGGTTAGTGCGTCCTGCTGATGGCTTAAAATTACAAGAAAGATTGTATGTTGTAAACAAGAAATATTGTAAAAATGGGCGTGAAAAACAAACTCCATTGTTTTTAAACGGAAAATAGTTTGTTTTTTGGTTGTCGAAATTGAGGTGAGGATTACTGGTTGCAGGTTCCGACTACATCACCAACAAAGGATTTGGTTGATGTAAGTTGTTGCATACCTGGGATGTTCATTACTTTGGAGTAAAGAGCTTTTTTGTCTGTAGTGATTGACCAGGTTTCAACGGTTATTCCTCCTCCAGACTGGTATTCTCCTACCATAGTGTTCGATGACAAAGCAGTGTATTTCATCTCTGGATAGACGCCAGAAACTGATTCATAAACTGATGATTTATCGCCATTTATTGTTACGTGGAAAACGGAATCTTCCGTGCTGTCTTTTGTAAACTCGTAACGATCGCCATTCATTGCCCCGTACCCGTGCAGGTTTGTGACAATCCAGCATTCAGAATTGGCGCTGGTAGTTAAGAGTATTGAGAGTAGCGCCGCAATCCTGATCATACGAATTTTACCCTCGCTTCCACGACAACACCGATAATCTTGCAGTTCCCGTTGATAGGAGTCATAGGCCATGAAGGATTCAGGCCTTTCAGGTACTTCTGACCGCCATCTATAACCAGTTTCTTGAATGTTGCTTCGTTCGCGTCAGTCAGTTTGGCTACAACAAGGCTTCCATTCACTGGCTCGCGTCCAGTATCTACTAACACCATATGACCTTCAGGGATGCTTTGACCTACAGGTGAGGTCATGGAATCACCTTCAACCTTCAGCCAGAATCCATCGCCTAATAAGTTAACGTCACTGTCATACCATTCATCAATGTCCTTGATATCGTAGGGTTCACAAGCTTCACACCACGAACCAGCTCTAACCATGCTAATCAATGGATATTTCCCTTTGGGCTCAACGTGCCCAACAAATCTAACATTCGAATCAGAGGTGCCATTGAGCAGCCAGTCAACACTTACGCCAAGAGCTGACGCAAGTTCTGGTAAAAAGCGTGGTCGCTTAGTTTTACCGTTTTCGAGCTGCTCTATAGACTGCTGGGTAGTCCCCACCTTTTGAGCAAGTTCAGCCTGGTTAAGTCCAAGCTGAATTCTTTTGCTTTTTACCCTGGAAGAAATACTCATAAGCCACCTCTGTTATTTACCTCCAATCTTCACAAGAAAAACTGTATTTGACAAACAAGATACATTGTATGAAAATACAAGAAAGTTTGTTGATGGAGGCGATATGCAAACTCTTTCTGAACGCCTCAAGAAGAGGCGAATTGCGTTAAAAATGACGCAAACCGAACTGGCAACCAAAGCCGGTGTTAAACAGCAATCAATTCAACTGATTGAAGCTGGAGTAACCAAGCGACCGCGCTTCTTGTTTGAGATTGCTATGGCGCTTAACTGTGATCCGGTTTGGTTACAGTACGGAACTAAACGCGGTAAAGCCGCTTAAGACATTCCCGCTCTTACACATCCCAGCCCTGAAAAAGGGCATCAAATTAAACCACACCTATGGTGTATGCATTTATTTGCATACATTCAATCAATTGTTATCTAAGGAAATACTTACATATGGTTCGTGCAAACAAACGCAACGAGGCTCTACGAATCGAGAGTGCGTTGCTTAACAAAATCGCAATGCTTGGAACTGAGAAGACAGCGGAAGCTGTGGGCGTTGATAAGTCGCAGATCAGCAGGTGGAAGAGGGATTGGATTCCAAAGTTCTCAATGCTGCTTGCTGTTCTTGAATGGGGTGTCGTTGACGACGACATGGCTCGATTGGCACGACAAGTTGCTTCGATTCTCACCAATAAAAAACGCCCGGCGGCAACCGAGCGTTCTGAACAAATCCAGATGGATTTTTAACTACTTTCTATGGAGTTAATTATGGCAAAAAAACCTACACCAGACCAGGTAAAAAAGATTCGTTCCGGCATTACCAAGAAAATACGGTTTGAGGTTTTCAAGCGCGATGGCTTCAAATGCCAGTACTGTGGGAGTTCTGCGCCAGACGTCATCCTTCATGTCGACCATATCAACCCAGTTAGCAAGGGTGGCGATAACGACATGATGAACCTTATTACTTCTTGCGATAGTTGTAATGGCGGGAAAAGAGACAAACTGCTCAGCGATAATTCAATAATGGAAAAGCAAAGGCAGCAACTCCAGGAACTTAATACCAAGCGAGAGCAACTGGAGATGATGATCAAGTGGCGAGATGGTCTTAAGAGCCTGAAAGACGATGTTGTTGATATTGTCGCTACCAAAATTGACGACTGCATTGCGCCATTTACTGTTAATGACAATGGGCGAAAATCTATCAAGAGATGGCTTCGAATATATAAGCTTGAAGAAATACTCGATGCGATTGAGATTGCTGCAGACAAAAAACTCACCCAAGAAATAACCCATGAGCTTACTGGTGAATTCTTTGAGTACATCCCTCGCATAGCAGCGACAAAAAGAAAACCGCCAAAAGAACAAAGGATTCTATACATCAGAGGAATCCTTAAAAACCGCATATATATCAATCAAAACCATGTAATGAGTTATCTCAAGGCATGGCTTTCATACGACTTAGATCTCGATGAACTTACTGAGTTTGCGAAAACAGTACCTAACTGGACAACGTTCAAGGAGTGGGTATCTGAACGCATTCGTGAAGCTCAGGAAGAACTCCCGTACTAAAGGTGGACAAAATGGCACGTTCAAGAAATATCAAACCAGGCTTTTTCACCAATGATGAATTAGCTGAGTGTTCTCCATATGCCCGTCTCCTTTTTGCCGGGTTATGGACTATTGCTGACAAAGAAGGGCGGTTGGATGATCGCCCAAAGAAAATTAAAGCAATGGTACTGCCTTTCGATGATGTGGACTGCAATGATCTGCTTCAGCAGCTTCACAGTCACAAATTCATCAACCGATATCAGGTAAATGGCGGCTCATATATCCAAATCAATAACTGGAAAAAGCACCAGAACCCTCACTGCAAAGAAGCAGCCAGTGAGATACCAGAACCAGTAGAGAACAATAACAGCACCATGCAAGTACAGTGCAAGGACGATAAAGAGGAAGAGAAGGAGGATGCCGAATCACTACAAGTCATTGAAAACAATGAAGTACCAGAAAAGCACCATGCAAGTACAGTGCAAGAACCAGTAGAGAACAGTTTAAATCCTGCTGATTCCCTTAACCTGATTCCTGATTCCCTTAACCTGATTCCTGATTCCCTTTCTAACACCCAAGCCGCTGACGCGACTTGTGAAGGGGGTGTGGCTGATGTCCATAAAATTTCAAGTCGCTATGCATTCGAAGGAAATATCGTTCGGTTAAACCACAAGGACTACGAAGCATGGAAGCGCCTGTATCCGAACATTGACCTGAATTACGAACTGGAAAGGCTGGATATCGAATTTAGCCATGAGAAGCCAAAGAACTGGTTTATCACTGCCAGCCAGAAACTCAGCTACCAGAACAAGCAGGCGTTATCCAGACCGGTACGCAAGGTTGCTAATGGACTTAAGGCTGAAAACTTTGCCACCAAAGATTACGGACAAACTGAAATGCCTTCATGGGCGCAGGAGTGAACATGACGCTGGATGAAAAGATCTCCCAACTGGAGAAAAAACTTGCAGAATTGAGTTCTCCGCCAATTGCTATCGAGCATACATCTGTAGAAATTGGCACTGGCATCTGTGAAAAACATGGTGAGTTTGAGCAGCGTAACCGTTACTCGACTGGGCCAATTAAGTTTGCCTCAAGACCTAGCGAATGCCCGGAATGCATGAGAGATAAGCTTATTCGGCTACAGGCAGAGAAGATTAAAATCGACGAGGAATCACGTAAGCGCAATGTCGAGTTTCTGTTGAATAATCTTGATATTCCTGAACGATTCAAGGGTTGCACACTACAGAACTACGAGCCAGTCAACGACGATGCAAAGAGAGTGCTCAGGGTGTGTCAGGCGTACGCCAGCAAATGGCCTGAGAGGTTACAGAAAGGCGGTGGGCTGGTTATGTGTGGAAAGCCTGGTACTGGAAAGAATCATCTTGCACTGGCTATCGCCCGGCACGCAATTACGGAACATCAAAGCTCAGCTATTTTCACAACGGCGCTGAAAATTGCCAGAGAATATAAATCAACATGGTCGAAAAACTCCACCCGCACAGAGGATGAAGTGATCCGACAGTTCACTAAACCTGACCTGCTAATTATCGATGAGGTTGGTGTGCAGTTTGGAAGCGAGGCGGAAAAGATGATCATGTTCGAAATCATCAACACCCGCTACGAGCGCATGAAGCCAACAATCCTGATTAGCAACCAGAGCAAAGATGAACTGTCTGCATTCATTGGTGAGCGTGTTATTGACAGGATGAATGATGGCGGCGGGTGCACTCTTGCGTTTACATGGGATAGTTACAGGAGCAGATCGTGACTGGAAAAGAAATCATCCTGGAATATCTGAAAACTCATGAACAATTCTCCCCACATGAATTAGCACTGATCACCGGAATACCAAATAACAGAATCGCTCAAGCAGCAAGGCATATGGTGAAACAAGGACATTTGAGTGTTGTTGAGCGTAAGTGGAAGACGGTTATTTATGCAAAACGCAAAGTGAAGAAGGAGCCAATTAAAAGAAATCCAGATGGTACGGGGTGGGGATGTGCAAATCCAATGACGGCGTTTATTAATAGGGCGCTTATGGAGGTAAGGCAATGACCATCTACATCACTGAGCTAATAACAGGGGCTATTTACACAGTAGCCCTTTTTTATTGGATTAAGAACGAGGGGGATCCTGATGGACACCGTTAACGGAATGTGTTCAGACGCACCGCGTGCCAAAAAATGTAAATGCGGAAAATCACCGACAATATTCGACATGGAGAGCGGGTGCCAAATCTACTGTGCTAACCACGCCGCTGTGGCGGCCGCGAATTATCGCAGTGCGGTAACGGAGTGGAATAACCTGAAATCTGTTAGAGAGGGAAGTCATGAATCTTGACGAGCAAGATGCACAAACTATTAGCTCATACATAAGGGCATCAAGACCAGATTACAAAGGTCCGGTATTCGTAGATTTATCTCGCCTTGAAGAGATTTACATGTGGAAAGCAAGGTTACTTACGCATTTTGTTATTCGAACGATGACTAGCAACATTACAAAACCAATGTAACTGGAGAGGTGAATATGAGCACACTCGCAGACCTTATTCATGCCGATATGGCGGAAGATGGAGCAAGGCGTAATAGGTACTGGAAATCATCAAGCCTTCCAGTTTGTGAAAGATTCAACCACAGGCCAAAACCAAAACGTAGCCGGCGAGACAAAGTGTTGAAAAAACTCATGCAAATTAACATGGCTGGTTTTGTCAGATTCGTGAGTGAAACGACTAACGGGGATTGATATGGACGAATCAAGAAAGTCTTTCGAGCAATGGGCATCAAAGCAATTCAATATCTCAGTAGAGGAAATTGTTAATAAGCGAATGCTGGGTGATTACCTGCACAACCCAGACTTACATAATGCATGGCAAGCATGGATAGATAGCAGGGCGGCAATAGAAATTGAGCTACCAAAGCCTCATGCACATCTTATATGGATTCAGGCTGGTCATGCGCCTGACGATTATTGGGATGATGTGGCGGTGTCATATAGCGAAAAGGATAAATGCTGCGACGGTTCAGACCGCTATCCTGTGCATGCTGGATGGGAAATTGAAGAGGTTCTTCGCGCCGCTGGAATCAAAGTGAAGGAGTAACGATGAAGCAAATATACATGCTTCGCAACGAAGCAATCAGAAATAACGCCATAGACGTAATACTCTCACTTCCCATCGACGACAAGTCACCTCATGAAGTCCATGTTAGAGAACCCAAACGCAGCAAAGCGCAGAATGACCGTATGTGGCCGATGCTGAACGATGTTTCGCGTCAGGTGCTATGGCATGGTCAACGGCTGGCACCGGAAGACTGGAAAGACCTGTTCACTGCCCTGTGGCTTAAGACCAAAAAACTGGAGCAACGAAGTGTTCCTGGTATCGACGGTGGCGTTGTCATGCTTGGCGTGCGTACCAGCAAAATGCGAAAGGCCAGCATGACTGAGCTTATCGAAATCATGTTTTGGTTCGGCTCAGAGCGCAACGTGCGGTGGAGTGATGACTCCCGGCGAGAGTATGAATGGTCACAACGAAAAGGGAGGGCGGCATGAGGCGACAGCGACGAAGTTTCACCGACATCATCTGCGAAAACTGCAAATACCTTCCAACGAAGCGCTCCAGAAATAAACGCAAGCAAATCCCAAAAGAATCTGACGTAAAAACCTTCAATTACACGGCTCACCTGTGGGATATCCGGTGGCTTAGAGAACGTGCGAGGAAAACAAGGTGATTGACCCAAATCGAAGTTACGAACAAGGAAGTGTCGAGCGGGCTTTAACGTGCGCTAACTGCGGTCAGAAGCTGCATGTGCTGGAAGTTCACGTGTGTGAGCACTGCTGCGCAGAACTGATGAGCGATCCGAATAGCTCAATGTACGAGGAAGAAGACGATGAGTGATTTCTCTGAGCTTATTTCCTTCAAAAAAGACAGAGAAGAAATGCGGACTGAATCTGTCTATTACGTTCAACACCGGAATAAACGCTCGGTGCTTGATCAGGAGCTGATTATTACCGGAGACCTGGCATTCAGAACATATAAGGCCAGCATGGAAATGAAGGATTTCCCTAAATGTGGTTCTGAAAGAGAAGCAGCGTTAAAGCTGGCTGAGTGGATGCAGAGAATGGCTGCTGCAATTGAGAATTACTGGAGTGAACCATAATGGCTAACCTACGCAAAGAAGCACGCGGCAGAGAATGCCAGGTACGTATTTACGGAATATGCAATGGTAATCCTGAAACTACAGTTCTGGCACATTACAGGATGGCTGGAATTTGCGGAACGGGAATGAAGCCTGACGACCTGATCGGCGCATGGGCTTGTAGCGCGTGTCACGATGAAATCGACCGACGCACCCATAATATCGACAACAAAGACGCCAGACTTTACCACCTCGAAGGCGTGATCAGGACGCAGTCGATACTGCTGAAGGAGGGGAAGATTAAGCCATGAACGAATATCAGTTTGTGCTTCCATATCCGCCGTCGCTGAACACCTACTGGCGAAGACGGGGAAGCCAATACTACATCAGCGATAAAGGCCAGAAATACCGAAAAGACGTTCAGCAAATCATCCGCCAACTCAAGTTAGACATTTTCACCAAATCACGACTCCGTATCAAAGTCATCGCAGACGTTCCAGACTCCCGCCGCCGCGACCTCGACAACATCCTGAAAGGTTTACTCGACTCCCTTATCCACGCCGGATTTGCGGAAGACGACGAGCAATTCGATGACATTCGCGTAATTCGTGGCGTGAAAGTACCAGGCGGAAGGCTTGGAATAAAAATCACCGAACTGGAGAACGTATGAACGCCACAATTCAAACGATACCAGAGCTTCTTATCCAGACACGAGGCAATCAGACCGAAGTGGCGAGGATGCTTTCCTGCGCAAGAGGAACGGTGCTCAAGTACAACCGAGACAGCAAAGGCGAACGTCACGTAATAGTTAACGGCGTCCTGATGGTCAAACAGGGCAAGAGTGGGAGACGATGAGACTCGAAAGCGTAGCTAAATTTCATTCGCCAAAAAGCCCGATGATGAGCGACTCACCACGGGCCACGGCTTCTGACTCTCTTTCCGGTACTGATGTGATGGCTGCCATGGGGATGGCGCAATCACAAGCCGGATTCGGAATGGCTGCATTCTGCGGTAAGCATGAACTCAGCCAGAACGACAAACAAAAGGCTATCAACTATCTGATGCAATTTGCACACAAGGTATCGGGGAAATACCGTGGTGTGGCAAAGCTCGAAGGAAATACTAAGGCGAAGGTACTGCAAGTGCTCGCAACATTCGCTTATGCGGATTATTGCCGTAGTGCCGCGACACCGGGCGCAAGATGCAGAGATTGCCACGGTACTGGCCGGGCCGTTGATATTGCCAAAACAGAGCAGTGGGGGAGAGTTGTCGAGAAAGAGTGCGGAAGATGCAAAGGCGTCGGCTATTCTAGGATGCCAGCAAGCGCCGCATATCGCGCTGTAACGATGCTAATCCCCAACCTTACCCAACCCACCTGGTCACGCACTGTTAAGCCGCTGTATGACGCTCTGGTGGTGCAATGCCACAAGGAAGAGTCAATCGCAGACAACATTTTGAATGCGGTCACACGTTAGCAGCATGATTGCCACGGATGGCAACATATTAACGGCATGATATTGACTTATTGAATAAAATTGGGTAAATTTGACTCAACGATGGATAAATGCACTCGTTAAATAAAGCCCTGAGTTAATAGCTCGGGGCTTTTTTGTATCTGCACAACAGATAATTGCATTGGGGTGACCGGTTAATCCCGTTACGCTAACCGAAACAGGCGCAGTGCAATTATCGTTGTGGTGAATGCGCAGGCTGATGCGCTAACTTATCAGCTAGATGGTGAGGTAAAGGCTCACCATGGCGACGACGGGTAGTTCATTTACATGCCGGAAAACACAGCACCGGTCACCACACACCAAATACCTACCAGGACCATAAGAGCAAAAGCTCAACGCACTACCCTCTATTGCCCACCGCGCCGTGGGCTTTTTTATTGCAGGCCGCAGATATCATTTTCAGATGCCATGTAGCAATCAGAGTCTGACGGCCTTTCCCCTACAAACACACACAGCACCATCCGGAAAATCGGAGGTGAGGCCTATGAAGATGGTAATCACTCAGCAAGTCCTGAAAAGCCTTATGCACTATGATCCTGTTTCAGGGGTTTTTACTTGGGTTAAATCCAGCAATCGCAGAATTAAAGTTGGCTCAAGAGCTGGAACGATTAATGGATCTGGTTACAGGCAAATACGTATAGATGGGAAAATCTATAAAGAGCATCGGCTGGCTTGGTTGTATGTATATGGATGCATGCCAGAAATGGACGTGGATCATTTAGATAGAAACCCATTAAACAATGGCATTAAAAACCTCAGATTATCGACCAAATCAGAAAATCAATATAACAGACGCAAACCATCCGGAGGAAAGAATCCCATAAAGGGCGTCAGGCTTGATGTTAAGAATGGGAAATGGAGAGTTTGCGGAAGTAGAAATAAGAAGCAGATCTGGTTGGGTTACTTCGATGATCTCGAACTTGCTGAGTTGGTAATCTCAGAGTTTAGGGGGAAATATCATGGTCAATTCGCGTGCCAGGCGTAGGGAGAAAAAATTGCCATACAAACAAGATTTCATCGCTGCGCTACTTGCCGCCAAGGAGCAGGGTATTGGTGCAATGCTGGCTTTTATCATGGCGTATCTGCGTGGTCGCTATAACGGCGGCGCGGTAACAAAAACGCTAATTGATGCGCTGATGTGCGCGATGATTGCCTGGTTCGTTCGTGACCTTCTGGACTTTATCGGCCTGAGCAGCAACCTCGCCTACATAGCCAGCGTCTTTATTGGATACATCGGCACCGATTCGATCGGCAATCTTATTAAAAAACTTGCAGCAAAAAAGGCGGGAGTTGACGATGCAAACCAGTCCTGACGGAATTGCTCTGATAAAAAAATTTGAAGGTTGTCGGCTGACTGCTTACCCCGACCCCGGAACGGGAGATGCGCCGTGGACCATCGGCTATGGCTGGACCCATCCGGTTGACGGAAAGCCAGTAAAGCGCGGTATGACTATCGACCAGCAAACCGCTGACAGGCTTCTGAAAACAGGGCTTGTTGGTTATGAGAATGACGTGCTGAAAGTTGTCAGGGTGAAGCTGACACAAGGCCAGTTCGACGCACTGGTGTCGTTCGCTTACAACGTTGGGTCGCGTGCTCTTTCCACATCTACACTGCTGAAAAAGCTGAATGCTGGCGATATAAAAGGCGCGGCAGATGAATTTCTGCGCTGGAATAAATCAGGCGGAAAGGTGATGCCGGGGCTCACCCGTCGCCGGGAGGCAGAGCGCGCTCTGTTTCTGTCGTGATTAGCGCACTGGTTAAGCGTTACTGGTTGCAGCTGCTGGTGCTGGCGTTAATCGGCGTGCTGGCGTTCTTCGTGAACCACTACCGCGACAACGCCATCACCTACAAAGACCAGCGCGATAAAGCGAAGGTCCGGGCCGAAACATCAGAGGCGATCACCAACAACGTGATCACCACGATGAACCTCATTCGTGACATCTCACAGGCTACCCAGAATGCTAAGAACGAACTGGCCCAGAAAGGCGAAACGCGCATTGTCTACATCAGGCAGGCGCTTGAAGGAGATCCGTGCGCTAACCAGCTTGTTCCTTCTGCCGTTGCTGACAGCTTGCGGGAATACGCAGACAGTTTACGTTCCATCCCCAGTGGTGCCGATAAGCGCTGACCTGACTGCAGAAACGCCGATCCCAGGAATGGCGGTTCCGTTCACGTGGCAGGCAAGTCTGGAGTTAAACGCTCAGCTCTATACGGCGCTAGGGCAGTGCAATCTGGATAAGGCGGCAATCAGGAAAATCGAATCATCACGAGCCTCGCAATAGCGGGGCTTTTTTATGCCCGCAGTAAACCCGCGCATTCTCGTGCGCATATCAACCAAGAGCCTTTCGGGGTAGAGCTTGAGATAGGGCAGTGGTAACGCTGACCGCTCTTGGGCTGCCCGTATCTACGAGAACAGGCTCAACCACCAAAAGGTATCAGCGAAATGAAATCATTAACCCTCTTCAATCAACCAATCCGTGTCGGGGAAGACGGCATGATCTGCCTCACCGATATGTGGAAAGCCAGTGGCAAAAGTGATGCTGAATCGCCTTACCACTATCTGCGAAACAAGCAGACCAAAGAGTTCCTGGCCGAGCTGGAGAAAAACCACGAATCTGTGGTTTTTACTGCCCGCGGCGTACACGGCGGAACCTATGGCGGGAAGTTTGTTGCTTACGATTATGCTGCCTGGTTAAACCCCGGTTTCAAGTACGCGGCATATAAGGTCCTCGATGACTACTTCACCGGAGAGCTTCAGCATCGCAACAGCTTAAGTGCGCAGCTCAACATGAAGTGCCATGAGTTTGACCAGAAGAAGGACATGGCGAGCTTCTGCGGACAAGGACTTGCTGCATGGCGTTATACGAAGCCTGTATTGGTCGCTGAGATTAACACCCTTGCTAACCAGCTGCAGATTACGATCCCAGGGCTGCCGGGATGAGTAATCGCGTAATCGAATGCGCCTCCAGAGCAGGGCGCGACTTCTCAGAGTTCATGAAAGGCGAGAAGGACATGATGCAAGTGCTGGCCTCGGTTGATCAGTTTGGCGAGCAACTCCGTCTCAACGGCTGCGTCAATCATCACTTTGTCAGTTACATGATGAGGAACTCGATCATGCAGGCATTCATGGACATGGCAAACGCCGAGAAGAAAGAAGAGCGCCGCCGTAAAAGAGCGGAAGCAAAAACGAAGTAGTCATTACAGAAGCCCTTCATTGAGGGCTTCGATAATGGAGCACTGGAATTATTCATGAACAGACCACACCCACCAGCGCATTTTACGATGCCACCTGACCCGAAGCCGTACATCAGCATTATGCCCGCTAATGACGTTGGCGAGTGGCTGAATCAGCACATCCTGAGCGATGAGGGTGACCTCTACAACCATGACCACCAGCATTTGCTTGAAGCGGATCTGTGCTTTCTCTGGGCATCGAACGCTTTCGAGAAGAAAGGGCGTTCCGTGCTGGGGCAGGCGGAAGAAGTGGCAATGCGTGCCGGAGGCTGGCAGAAAGCGCGGATGGAGCAGCAGATGTATGAATGGTTCGGCAGGGTGCCGCATTTCATCATCACGCTCGCCGCCGATTACTGTTCGCAATGTTCCGATCTGGAGTTCTGCGCGCTGATAGAGCACGAGCTTTATCACATCTGCCAGGCGACAGATGAATTTGGTGCGCCGAAGTTCACGCAGGAAGGGCAGCCAAAGCTGAAGCTGCGCGGCCATGACGTGGAAGAGTTTGTGGGCGTGGTTCGCCGTTACGGTGCAAGCCGGGACGTGCAGGAAATGATTGATGCGGCGAATCAGCCAGCGGAGGTTGCTCATCTCGATATTGCCAGAGCGTGCGGGACGTGCATGTTAAAGCTGGCGTGAATTCTAGACTGGTATGGACGGATGGTGAAATATGGCTGCTTTAAAACCGGAAGTAAAAGCCTTCATCATTCAATCGCTTGCGTGCTTTGATACTCCTTCTCAAGTTGTCGAATCCGTCAAGAAAGAGTTTGGGTTAACTATTTCTCGCCAGCAAGCCGAAGCACACGACCCAACCAAGGCTAGTAGCAAAGGTTTAGCCAAGAAGTGGATCGAGATGTTCCACGCGACACGCGAACGATTCCTGACCGAAACCAGTGACATTCCGATAGCGAACAAATCCTATCGGCTCCGCGTGCTTGACCGCATGGCAACCAAAACCGAGGGGATGAAAAACTTCTCCCTGACGGCGCAGCTGATTGAACAGGCCGCGAAAGAGGTTGGAGACGCTTACACCAATAAGCTGAAGGTTGAAAGCACTGGCAAGGATGGCGGCCCGATCAAGACCGAGACGACCAACCTCACCGCAGATCAGGCCGCAGAGATTTACCGCAAGATGATGGGGTGATCATGCCTCTCCCGTTTGAATTCGATTTCAGAAACCCTGATTACCAGATGGTTTTTGAATGGCGGATGGAGCGCTTACAGCGCATTCGCCAGAACCCTGAAATGCTGCCAGCGCTAAAGCAGTTTTACCGCACCAACCCGGCACAGTTCATCATCGACTGGGGGATGACTACTGACCCGCGTAACATCGATTATGGCCTGCCGGTCACCATCCCTTTTCTGCTGTTTCCGAAACAGGAAGAGTGGATTCACTGGATCATGGAGCGGCGCGAACGGCTGGAGAACGGCATCACCGAAAAGAGCCGCGAAATGGGGCTCAGCTGGACGGCGATCGGGCTGGCCTGTTCGCTCTGCCTCTTCAACAAAGAAATGGTCATCGGCTTCGGCTCCCGTAAAGAGGAATACGTCGACAGCACCGGAGACCCGAAGGCGCTGTTCTGGAAGGCGCGCAAGTTCGTGGAAACGCTGCCCGTCGAGTTTCGCGGTTCGTGGGACGAGAAGAAGCACGCGCCGTACATGCGCGTTGAGTTTCCCGATACTGGCGCGGTTATCAAAGGCGAGGCTGGCGACAATATCGGACGTGGTGACCGTACCACGCTCTACCTGGTGGATGAAGCTGCATTCCTCCAGCGTCCTCTGTTGATTGATGCGGCGCTGTCGCAAACCACCCGTTGCCGTATTGACCTGAGCTCGGTTAATGGCATGGCGAACCCGTTCGCGCAGAAGCGCCACGGCGGAAAAATACCAGTATTCACGTTCCACTGGCGAGATGACCCGCGCAAGGATGAAGAGTGGTATCGCAGGGAGTGCGAGAAAATCGACAATCCGGTGGTGGTGGCGCAGGAACTTGACCTGAACTACAGCGCATCTGCGGAAGGCGTCCTGATCCCGTCCGACTGGGTACAGGCTGCCGTCGACGCGCATATCAAACTTGGTATTCAGCCAACGGGCAAGCGACTGGGCGCGATGGACGTCGCCGACGAAGGCCGGGACAAAAATGCCTTTTCGACCCGTCACGGCTTCCTTCTGGAGAACGTGCGTGAATGGTCCGGCGTGGGCAGCGACATTTACCAGTCCGTTGAGAAGGTCTTCGGCTTTTGCGAACAGGACAACCTCGAAGAATTTCGCTTCGACGAGGACGGCCTGGGCGCTGGCGTTCGCGGCGATGCACGCGCCATCAACGAACTGCGTAACGCAGCGCGCCGACCGTCAATACTCGCCACACCGTTTCGCGGTAGCGGCGCGGTGTTTGATCCGGACGACGAAGCGGTGCGCGGCGACAACGGACAGGCCGCCCGTCTGAATAAGGACTTCTTCGCTAACGCCAAGGCCCAGAGCTGGTGGCATTTACGCAAGCTTTTCCAGAACACCTATCGCGCCGTGGTTGAGGGCATGGCCTACAACCCGGACGAAATCATCTCAATCAGCAGCGCCATGGCGAGCAAAGACAAACTCATCATCGAGCTATCGCAGCCGACCTACTCCATTAATGGCGTGGGGAAAATCGTTGTTGATAAACAGCCTGATGGCACCAAGTCGCCGAACCTCGCCGACTCGGTGATGATCAGCTACGCGCCAATGAATTCAGCCCTGAACATCTGGGAGCTGCTAGGGAGACAGGCCTGATGGCACGAAACAAGCAATCCTCTCAGCGAACGGCACAGCCCACCGCTGACGGCTACGAGAACTTCGTCGCCCGCGTTGGGATGCAGACGCCTAACCAGCATTCAGCATCGACCTACCGGGCGAACTCCACCAGCCGCAACCGCATGCTGGTGGAATGGTCATATCGCGGTTCGTGGGTTATCGGTGAAGCGGTCGACGCTATCCCGGACGATATGACCCGAAAGGGCATTCGCATCACTTCGGAGATTGACGCCAAAGACCGTGGCACCCTCGAAGCGCAACTGGATGAGTTGCAGATCTGGGATGCGCTGAACGACGTGCTGAAATGGTCGCGCCTCTACGGCGGCGCGGTCGGCTTCATCATGATCGAGGGGCAAGCACCAATGACCCCGCTGCGACTCGAAACCATTGGCGAGGGCAAGTTTAAGGGCATTCTCCCGCTCGACCGCTGGATGATTAACCCGGTGCTGACACGCCGCATTAAAGAGATGGGGCCGGACCTCGGCAAGCCTGAGTTTTACGACGTGGTGACCACCGCAACGGGCATTCCGGCCTGGCGCATCCATCACAGCCGCCTGATCCGCTTTGATGGCGTCACGCTGCCATTCCAGCAGAAGATGACCGAAAACGAATGGGGAATGTCGGTTGTAGAGCGTATCTGGGATCGGCTTACTGCGTTCGATAGCGCTACTGTCGGCGCGGCGCAGCTGGTCTATAAAGCGCATCTGCGTACCTATAGCGTGGAGAAGTTGCGCGAGCTTATCGCGCTTGGTGGTCCTGCGTATGAAGCGCTGCTGAAGAACATCGACCTGATCCGCCAGTTCCAGAGCAATGAAGGCATGACGCTCATGGACTCGCGGGATAAGTTCGAAACCCACCAGTACAGCTTCAGTGGTCTGGATGACATTCTTTCGCAGTTCGCTGAGCAGATAAGCGGTGCCGTTGGTATCCCGCTGGTGCGCCTTTTCGGGCAATCCCCGAAAGGCTTCTCTACTGGTGATGCAGACCTCGCCAACTATTACGACCGGGTGAGCTCATTGCAGGAGCGCCGCTTACGGCTGCCGATGCGCCGGATACTGGACATTATGCACCGCTCGGAACTCGGAAAGCCGCTGCCGGACGATTTCACGTTTGAGTTTAACCCGCTATGGCAAATGTCAGACGTTGACCGATCAACGGTGGCCGTAAACACCACCAACGCGATCAGTACCGCGCTGGGCGACGGATTGATGACGCGTAAGGCGGCGATGACCGACCTGCGCGAAAACTCTGACGTCACCGGCATCGGGGCATCCATTACCGACGAGGATATCGAGAATGCCGAAGACGAAGCGCCGCCAGGCATCGGCGAACTTGGCGACAAACCGCCAGAGTCGCCAGGCGGAGATCCGATATCGAACGAGCCTACGGCAGATAGCGCGGGCGGTCGGGGATATCGTAAATGGGCGCTACGATGGTTCAAACGATAGCGTCACCGAAATAATGGATGCGCTGGAGCGCTACAGCGAAATCATCACCCCCTGGGCGACGAAGGTTGCTGAGAACTTCACCGCAGACATAGCGCGCCAGAATGAAAAGCAGTGGCGTCAGCACAGCCGGAACATCAGCGCAGAGCTGCGCAACATGGTTGACCGCGCCCCGGTAGGCCAGGTGATGAAATCCATCGTCGCCGAGCAAATTAAGTACATCAAATCTCTGCCTCTTGAGGCCGCCGATCGGGTGTATGACATTCAGAACAAGGCCATCGAGGCTGTAGTAACTGGTGGCCGCGCTGAGCCATTCGCGAAAGAGATAGCTGCTTCCGGTGACGTGTCACGCTCACGAGCGAACCTTATCGCCCGGACTGAGCTTGGGCGCGCAACCGGTGCACTGGATCAGGCGCGTGCGCTGTCAATCGGCTCGAATGGTTATATCTGGCGTACAGCCGAAGATGGCGACGTCCGGCATTCTCATCGAGAGATGGAAGGGAAGTTTGTCGAATGGGGCCGACCTCCAACGCTTGACGGCATGACCGGTCACGCCGGGGAGTTACCTAACTGCCGTTGCTACAAAGAAATCGTATTCCCGACACCTCATCCCTATCTCGCCTGAATTGCAGGTAACCCATGGAAAAAACAATCTATTTCCTGAAAGAACAGGCCAGCGAAGCTACGCGCATCACTGCTAAATACAATGGCGTAGAGGCTATTTATCAATCTGTTGGTGATAGAGCAAAGCGCTGCCAACTTATAGGTCGTGGTAATGCGCGTCAGATAAAGCATCTGCTGCGTGAGTTTATTAAATCCACTAAGGCGGCGGATGGATGAAATATTTCTTCTACACCCGGCTGGGGGAAACCCGCTATCAGCTGGCTGACGGCTCGTTGCTGTGCAAAGACGTGCCGATAGGACGAACAGGTAAGCAGCTCTATGGTGCTGATGACCTGCCAAAACTGAAACCCGATAAGTTCGGTGAAATAGTCGTCACGCGTTCTCCTGAGCAGGTATTCCATCCGGCCACGCTCGCCTCATTCGAAGGGATGAGCATCACGATCCTGCATCCTGAAGATGAAAACGGGAATGTGCGGCTGGTAAATCCCGAGAACTGGAAAGAGTTTGCTGTCGGGCACCTCCAGAACGTTCGGCGCGGGACTGGTGATCAGTCTGATTTGATGCTGGCAGACCTTATCGTCAAAGACGAAAGCGCCATTCAGCTTATCGAAGATGGTCTGCGCGAAGTGTCGTGCGGCTATGACGCGGAGTACGAGCAGACCGAGCCAGGTAAAGCCGAGCAGGTCGATATTACCGGAAACCATGTGGCTCTTGTCCCTAAAGGCAGAGCCGGAAATCGTTGTGCAATTGGAGACAGAGACACAATGGCAAATCAAAAGAAAAGCTGGTGGACCCGCATGCGCACGGCCATCAAAACGGGTGACGCTGACACCATGAACGAACTGCTGGACTCTGCGCCAGCGGCGGTAACGGGTGACGAAGGGGATCTGCCGAGCGGCGTTAACCTCAACATTAACCTTTCACCGCAGCAACCATTGCCGGACAAAAAGCCGGAAATGGGCGGAGAGCCAACCGGCGACGGCGAGGACGATATCAAAACCTTGCTCAAAGCCCTGCTGGCTAAGCTCGAAGGAACTGCGACGGGCGATAACGACAATAAGCCTGACGATAATCCGACCGGTGACGGCGAGGACGATGAAGAAGAAACCACGATTACTGGTGACGCTGCTTATCGTGCCGAAGTTATCGTCCCGGGTATCGATCTGAGCCGTAAGGTGAAACCGACCGCGTTCAAACGTGATGTGCTGGCTGCCGCTGACAAAACACTGGTTCGCCAGGTTGTCGGTGATGCGGATATCCGCAAATTGCCCAAGCAATCGGTAGATATGGCGTTTAACGCCGTGTCAGAGATTGCCAAAGGGCGAAACACCCGCAGCACCACGGGCGATGCACAACGTCCAAATATGGGCATGACCAGCATCGCTTCCCTGAACAAACAAAACGCCGACTTCTGGTCTAACCGCAAAGGATAATCCAATGACTGCATATCTGTACCGGATGCCTGTTGGCATTGCCGGGGCTATCTCTCGCCCGCAGGACTTAACCGTCGAACCGGTGATCCTTAAATCCGCTAACGCCTTCGCTGCCTATGGTCTGGCTGGCAAATATGACGCTGACGGCTTTTTCGTGCCGCTGGCGGACGGTGACACCGCCGACAAGGTGAAGGGGATCTACGTTCGTCCGTATCCGACCACATCGCAGCCAGACATGGTTCGCCAGGTGGGGACGGATAAGAACTTCCCGGGTGACGCCATGAAGCGTGGCTACATGACCGTTAATCTCGGCTCTGATTTTGATGCCAGCACCATCAAAAAAGGCGACCCGGTATACGTTGTCGTCTCCACTGATGAATCCATCAAAGTGCCGCTGGGCGGCTTCATGTCCACGTCCGTCAGTGGCAAAAACGTGGCGCTGACCAACGCCGAATTCACAGGGGCCGGTGACGCTAACGGCAATGCAGAAATCTCCTGGAAGATTTAAGGAACAGACGAATGATTACTTTTGATCAGGCAACCGTTGATAGCTCTGGTGCCTTTCTCATCGGGGAGCTGGAGCGACTCGACCAGACGCTGAACCTGCCGCTGGTGGGTTACACCTGGACCCGCGATATTCAGCTGCGTGAAGACGTTTCTATCGCAGATGACATTTCCAGCTGGACTAACACCAGTTTTGGCGCTGCTGGTACTGGCGCAAATCCGAACGGTAAAAACTGGGTAGGCAAAGACTCCACTGCTATTGCTGGCGTGAATGTTGATATCGGCAAAGACGGCAATCCGCTGAACCTCTGGGGCATGGAACTGGGCTGGACCGTTGTAGAGCTGGCAGCAGCTCAGCAGGTAGGTCGCCCGATTGATACCCAGAAGTACGACGGGATGCAGCTCAAATGGCAGATGGACAACGACGAGCAGGTTTACATTGGCGATGATGCGCTCGGCCTGAAAGGGCTGGCAAACCTTGTCGGTGTGACGCTGAACAATGCGCCGAAGACCTGGACGAACTCCACCAACGACGAGATTCTCGATAGCGTGAACAGCATTCTGTCGAATGCCTGGGCAGCATCCGGTTATTCCGTCGTGCCTTCTGATCTGCGCATTCCGCCAGAGCAGTATTCACTGCTGGCGAGCCGTAAGGTTTCCGAAGCGGGTAACCAGTCACTGCTGACCTATCTGGCCGTGAACACTATCGCTTTCCACCAGAACGGCGTTCCGCTGGAAATCAAAGCGGTTAAATGGCTGAAAGGGCGCGGGGTTGGCGGTAAAGACCGTATGGTCGCCTACACCAACGACAAGAAATATGTGCGCTATCCGCTGGTGCCGTTGCAGAGCGTTCCTATCCAGTATCGCGGTCTGTACCAGATTGCGACCTACTACGGCAAGCTCGGTGCGGTTGAGCCAGTGTACAAAGAAACCCTGTCCTACGTGGACGGTATCTGATAACCAGAACGGCCCCGAAAGGGGCCAGAAGGAAACTGAAAATGGCGAAAGAAAAGCTGGTTACCATCCATGTTCACACTCCGTTTACGCTGACGCTCGGCGATCAGTCAAAACAGGAGTTTGGCCGGGGACGGCATAACGTGCCGGAAGAGGTCGCGTCGCACTGGTTCACCCAGGCGCACTCTGAGCTTTCCGAAAGCGTGATTAGCGACACCGATGATCTGCAACCCATTATCGACAGCCTGCAAGCGCAGATTGCCGACAAAGATAAGCAGATTGTCGATAAAGATCAGCTGATTGCCGATCTGAAAGAAGCGCTGCTCAAGCTGCAAGAGCAGAACGACAGCCTGCAAGCGCAGATTGCTGCCGCCCAGACTGGCGGTAATGGGGCGAAAGATGCCAAAGAATCAAAGCCTGCCAACAGTAAGTGATTTTCGGCGCGACTTTCCACAGTTTGCTGACCCTGCCAAATATCCCGAAGCGCAAATCCAGTTTCGTCTGAATCTGGTCGATGTGCTGCTGAGCGAAAACGTCACCGGTAAAGAGTTGTTTCCGTACTTTGCCGAGTTGTTCGTGGCGCACTATATGACGCTCTGGGCGGCAGACATCCGGGCAATGCTGGTTGGTGGCCCGGGTGGTTCAACCAATGGTGTTCAGTCCTCCAAATCCGTCGACAAGGTAAGCGTCAGCTATGACACCAGCGCGACGCTAAACCCTGACGCAGGCTTCTGGAATAACACCCGATATGGCGCTGAATTTTATCAGCTGATCACGATGTTCGGTGCGGGCGGTCGCCAGCTATGAGTTTCAAAAGCGGTGTAACAACGAGGGTTGATAACGCTCAGGCCATTCTGGATGCGCTCAGGTTGCTAACCAAAAAGGATGTGCTGGTCGGCATCCCTTCGGAAGACAGCGAGCGTGAAGATGTTCCGTTTGGTAATGCGGGGATCGGCTACGTTAATGAATACGGCTCACCAGCGCAAAACATCCCCCCACGCCCGCACCTGACCCCCGGCGTTAAATCGGTAGAGGGACAGACAGTGCCGCAGCTCAAAGCAGCGGCGCAGGCTGCGCTTGATGGTAATGCGTCGGGTGCGGAAAGAGCGCTCAACCGTGCCGGAACGCTGGCCGCTAATGGCGTCAGGCGTTACATGACTATTACCGGCTTTACGCCGCTTGCTGATAGCACCGTTGAAGCCCGCGCACGTCGAGGGCGCAAAGGGGCGAAAGCTGAGCTTGCCCGACGCGCTGCTGGCGAGTCACCCGGAACCGATCTGGTGAAACCGCTAATTGACACCGGACAGTACCGCAGAGCTATTACCCATGTAGTGAGGGATAAAGATGCCGACTCTTGATGTAACAGACGTGCTTTTTGACCCCGATTTTTGCGACTTCAACCTGTGGGTAACGCGTCGCGTGCAAACGGTGGACGATGACGGGATCGGCAGTGACAGCGAAGTTAAAACGCAGTTTGCCGGAGTTGTTACCGTTGACCGCTCCCTGGAGAACCGCCGTATGCAGTCCGGGCAAGTTATCAGTGGCGCGATTCTTATCGTGACAACTGAGCGGCTGACACAGGGGCAGACTGGCCGTGATGCCGATATCGTGACGTATCAGGGCCGTGATTATCGTGTGACTTTCGTCGACCCGTATACAGCTTATGGGTCCGGATTCGTTCAGGCGCATTGTGAGTTGCTGCCGTTTGATGGGGGAATTCCGGTTGAGCAATAACACCAGCACAGAGCGCGGATGGCTGATACCAACCAGTGGCGATCCGGATTATGACGAAGCGCTCGACAGGCTGTTAAGCCAGTGGATGCGTAACGTTTCCGGTCTGTCTGCCGGGATGGTTCGCCCGCGCTGGCAGAAAGAGCAGCCGCCACTGCTACCGGTTGAAACGAACTGGTGTGCGTTTGGGGTTATCGGATGGTCAGGTGATGACAGTCCGGCATTCACCAGACAGACCGATGATGGCTCTCAGCTCTGGCGGCATGAAACGATTGAGTGTATGGCTTCGTTTTATGGTCCGGAGGGGATGGTGTATGCGTCCCGGTTTCGTGACGGTATATCTGTGCCGCAGAACAATGCAGCACTGAATGCGCTGGGGCTGTCTCTTGGCGATTACACAGGTCTGACTCCCTTCCCTGAACTTATTAATCAGCAATGGGTCCGCCGCTACGATATGACGGTGCGCCTGCGCCGGAAGGTTGTGCGCGAGTACGGTATTAAATCGCTGGTGGAAGCACCAGTCATCTTTTTCGGAGATTAAGCTATGGCACAGGGCTTGCCTGTATCAAACGTTGTTAATGTTGATGTGATCATGTCGCCGCGTGCAGCATCAGGGCGAAATTTTGGTGCATTACTCATTCTCGGCCCGTCCACAATCATTCCGGTAAGTGAGCGCATTCGTCGTTATTCTGCCGCGGAAGATATTGGAAAAGATTTTGGCGTGGAATCACCAGAATATAAGGCTGCGCAGGTGTTTTTCTCACAATCACCGAAACCTCAGGAGGTTTTTGTTGGTCGTTGGGTGAAAACGAAGGGAGACAGCGAACAGGCCACGCCTGAGACGCTGGAGCAGGCTGTGAATGCCATGCTCGATTATACTTCATGGTATGGGCTGGGGATTGCAGACGATGAAGATATTCCGGATGCAGACTGGCTGAAAGTGGCTGCGGCGATCGAATCCTCTTCTGTAAGCCGTATTCTGGCGATTACGACAAGCGATGAGAAATGCCTGCAGACTGCATCCAGCGATGATTTGGCATCAAAACTGAAAACCGCCGGATATTCACGCAGTTTTATTCAATATTCATCGGGTAATAAATACGCTGCGTTATCTGCATTTGGCCGGGCATTCACGGTTAATTTCAATGGCAGTAATACCGCGATTACGCTCAAGTTTAAGCAGGAGCCGGGTGTCGGGTATGAAACACTGACAGTCAGCCAGGCATCGGCACTTGATGCAAAAAACTGCAATGTGTTCGTGTACTACCAGAATGATACAGCTATCCTCCAGCAGGGAGTGATGGCTAACGGCGATTTCTTTGATGAACGCCACGGCCTGGACTGGTTACAGAATTATGTGCAGACCAACCTCTATAACCTGCTTTATACCAGCACCACGAAAGTTCCCCAGACTGAAGCCGGTATTACCCGACTGTTATCAAATGTTGAAAAATCACTGGATCAGGCCGTTCAGAATGGACTGATTGCTCCGGGCGTATGGAACGGGGGCGACCTTGGCCAGTTGTCATCAGGTGACACACTGCCCAAAGGTTATTACGTATACGCCCAGCCGCTGGATGAACAGGCACAATCAGAACGTGAAGCCCGTAAGGCTCCGGTGATTCAGGCTGCAATAAAACTTGCAGGCGCGGTTCATTACGCTGACGTACAGATTAACGTTGTTCGCTAAGGGGGAGTGAATGTCTACCTATTCTTTTATGGATGTCACTGCGACGCTGGCCGGGCCGACCGGTTCGATTGACCTCGGGTACGGTTCTGCAAGTTCTGAAGAGGGGATTGTGGTTGCGATGGGCGGTCCTAAAAACACCATGACCATCGGTTCTGATGGCGAAGTGATGCACAGTCTCCATGCAGATAAAAGCGGGACGATTACCGTTAACCTTCTGAAGACATCACCGACAAATAAAAAATTGTCGCTGGCGTATAACGCACAGAGCCAGTCTTCTGCCACATGGGGGAATAACGTTATTGTGATCCGAAACAAGGTCAGCGGCGACATCATCACGGCACGTAGTGTTGCGTTCCAGAAACAACCGGATAATGCCAACGCTAAAACCGGTAATACGATGCCGTGGGTGTTTGACTGCGGCAAGATTGACCAGGTTCTCGGGGAGTTTTAATACATGGAATTCGAAATCAAAGGCGTGAAATATCGCGCGGCAAAACTCAGCGTTTTTGATCAGCTGAAAGTGACCCGCAAACTTCTGCCGGTGCTGGCAGGAATGATGTCAGATTTCGGGAGCATTCGCTCCCGTTTGCCTGCTGATGGCAAAATCGACACCGTGAAATTCGAGCAGTTAAAACCGGTGTTTGAAACCATGCTCCCGCGTATCGCTGAGGAACTGTCTTCCCTGACCGAAGATGACACCAGTGCGATTATTCATCCCTGTCTTGCGGTGGTATCGCGGCGTCATATGGACGGATGGGTTCCGGTATTTACCCAGGGCGAACTGATGTTTGATGATATTGACTTGCTGGTCATGCTGCATCTGGTGGCGCGGGTGGTCGCCGATTCGCTGGGAAATTTTTTGCCTACACCCCTTACCAGCACGACGCAGAGCCTGCAACAGGGCTGACGTTTAACAGCCTGCCGGACGGGCTGTCTTACCTTCTCAATCCGGTTGACGCCGGGTTAATTCCTTATACAGCACTTAAAGATGGCTCTGTCGATTTGTACGACATTGCTCTCTTGAATGACCATCTGGCGGTAAAAGCGGATAACCAGCGGCGCATTGAGAAATGGAGAGAGGATAATGAACGCTGAAACTATTAAAGATTTCCTCGTCTCGCTTGGCTTCAGTGTGGATGATGCAGGAGCGAAAAAGTTCGGTTCTGTCCTCGCCGGTACAACTGCAAATGTCATCAAAATGGGGCTGGCTGTTGAAGGAGCTGCGCTGTCCGTGGTGGCCTTCACGGCTAAGATCGCCTCCGGTCTGGATAATCTCTACTGGGCGTCACAGCGCACCGGCGCGACAGTCCAGGGAATTCAGTCTATTGGCTATGCGGTTTCGCAGGTTGGCGGCAGCGTGGACGCTGCGCGATCTTCTCTGGAAAGCCTCTCCCGGTTTATTCGCAACAATCCCGGTGCAGAAGGCTTTCTGAATCGCCTGGGCGTACAGACCCGTGATGCCAGCGGTAACATGCGTGACATGGCTGCTATCTTTACGGGCGTTGGACAGAAACTCAGCAGCATGCCGTATTACCGGGCTAACCAGTATGCGCAGATGCTGGGCATTGACGAAAATACCCTGATGGCTATGCGCCGGGGTGTGGGTGGTTTCTCCGGGCAGTACAGCGCAATGGCGAAAGCTATCGGATTTAATGCCGATCAGGCTGCCTTATCGTCAAACCGGTTTATGACCTCGCTGAAATCGCTCGGTGAAATGGCCGGGATGGCGCGGGACAAAATCGGATCGAATCTTGCGGACGGACTGGCGGGGCAGATTGATAACCTGCGCAAAAAGATAATTGAAAATTTTCCCAAAATTGAAGTCACCATCACAAAGGTCATAAAGGGGATCCTCTGGCTGGGTGAGATAGTCGGGCGGGTAGCATTTCGGATAGTCGATGGTGTCGGAGATATCATCGAGTGGTGGGGGAAACTGGATGCCGAAACGAAAACCCTGATAGAGGTTATCGGCGGTCTGGTTGTCGCCATGCGGATACTTAACTCTACTTTCTGGATGTCACCTATAGGGCTGATTACCGGTCTGATCGTTGCTCTCGGTCTCTTGTGGGAAGACTACAAAACATGGAAAGAAGGCGGTAACAGTCTTATCGACTGGGAAAAATGGCAACCGGCAATAGATAAAGCGAAGGATGCGATCACCTGGCTTCGTGAGCACCTTCTGGAACTAAAAGATGGTGTTGGCGGCTGGCAAAATGCACTGGAAATCCTCGGTACATTCATCGCGGGTGTCTGGGTATCCAAGGTTCTGGGGGCTTTCGGAAAAATATCAGGTTTACCGGTCCCACCCTGGCTTAAATTGTGGGCGCTTTACGCGGGCTATATTGTTAGTGACAGAGAAAATATTGCCGATAGCGCAAAATCTTCACTGAGGTATACGAAGCGAATTATCGGCGACACGCTGGCTGCTATTGGTATAAAAACAGATATCGGACGCAGGGATGTCAGTGAGGTCCGTGAATGGCCTGCGTGGATGGACTGGTTGCACGGGGGACCCGGTAAAGTTATCCGGCAGGGACAGAGTAACGGTGTAGTGCATGGCTCCAACGTCCAGCCCGACATCCCCGGCGGCGGTACTCTTGCTGATCGCAACAATAACCCCGGGAACATTCGCCCGGTGAGCGGTAAAGGGTTCCGGTTTTTCGAATCAGCTCTTGAGGGCTGGGAGGCGATGAAAAACCAGCTCATGCGTTACTTTACCGGGAAAACAACCGGACGGGCATTACAGACTATTCAGGATATTGTCAGTACCTGGGCCCCGGCAGGTGATAACAACGATCCGAAAAAGTATGCACAGGATGTTGCGAAATGGATGGGAGTATCACCGAATGCAATATTGAATCTTACAGATCCCCGTACTATGGGAGCATTGATGCAGTCGATGGCGCGCAAAGAAGGTTATTCAAACTGGAACAGCCCGCTGGCGTATCAGGCCGCCGCTGGCAGCCTTAACCAGCAGACTGTTATAAATGTTCATGGAGTTAACAACCCTCAGGAGGCGGCTAATCTGATCGCTGACAAGCAGGGGGCTGTAAATGCCAGGGCGGTACAGCAATTGAAAGGACCTGCGTAATGGACTTTTTATCTGTTTTACTGCAGCAGCGAACCCGCTCAATAGGAATCGTTATTCCTGATGTGGTTATTACCGAAAAGCACACTGACGCCCTGGAAATTACGGAACATCCGGTTGAACAGCCCACGAATGCTGGTGCCAGTGGTGAGGGCGCTGGTTATATATCAGAACACGCATTCAGGCGCCCTTCTGAGGTTGTGATGGAAACCGGTTTTTCCGGAGGCGGATCGCTGCTTGATTTTGCCAGTAACCTGACGGCTACCAGTTTACTGGGTCTGAGCCCGAAAGAACTGTATCAGGAGTTGCTTAATCTGCAGCGGGATCGTATTCCTTTCGATGTGACAACCGGCAAGCGTATTTACAACAATATGTTGATAAAAACGCTGGAGGTGACGACTGACAAGAGTAGTGAGAATGTGCTTCTGGCGACCCTTACCCTCAGGGAGGTGATTATTACCTCCACGCAGTCAATCAGGGTTGCCTCGAAAAACAATATGACCGAGGGAGTCGGAACGTCTGCTGTGCAGAATACAGGCACCAAAACAACGGTGCCGCCGAATAATTCCATTCTGAAATCGCTGCCACAGATAGCGCAAAAAGGTGTCACCACTGTTGATGGGTATCTGAGCAATTTATTTCTGGGAAGGTGATTCATGGAGGCCGTAGAAATCCCACTGGTTGCTGACAATCAGACTTTTGCCACCACAATTAACGGTACGGTTTATCAACTGTCTGTCATCTGGCGCGGAGAGTACTGGGTTCTGGATCTTGCTGACAGCAATGGTTCCGCCATTATCTCAGGCATTCCGATGATTACGGGTGCTGACCTGTTGGCGCAGTATCGATATATGAATCTCGGGTTTTCGCTGGTGGTACTCTGCGACGTGGCAGGGCAGGAAAACCCGACGCAATTCGATCTTGGAACGCTCTCACACCTCTATGTTTTCACGGAGTAACAATGTCGAAAAACTGGATGCGTCACTTTGAATTATTGCTTGTTGATGATAAGGGCGACGGGATAAAAATTTCTGAGCTTAAAGTCACTTTCAATATTCAGAAAATGCCTGCGACCATATTTAATGGATTCGTTGGGAATTTTAAGGTTTATAACCTGTCTCCTACCACTCAGAACCGGATTATGCAGAAGGAGTTTTCGCGTATACAGGTTATTGCCGGATACAAGGGGCAACCGGATGCAGCGGGTAATTATCCTGATGAAAACGTTGGCATGATATTCAATGGAGATATCCGTTTTACTGTCACTGGTAAAGATAATGCCACAGACAGTTGGATCATGTTGCAGTGTATTGACAGCTGGGAAGGTCACCTGAACGCAAGTGTGAAAACCACAGTGGCTGCTGGCTGGAAGTACAGCGATCTTTTCAGTCTGGGTATGAAATCATTCGAACCATATGGCATCGAATCCGGCGCAGTTCCTGACATGCCTGAAACGGTATTTCCCCGGGGTCGCGTTGTTTATCAAAACACATCAAGGTTGATGAATCATATCGCAGGGCAGTGTAAGGCTAACTGGTGGTATGAAAATAATCTGGTAAATATTGTTCCTGAAGATAAATATATTGGTGTTGCTACGGTGTTGAATGCTAACACCGGGCTTATCGGTATGCCACAGCAGACGATGGGAGCTGGCGTAAATGTCAGATGTCTGATTAATCCAAATATTAAGCTCGGTGGGCTTATTCGTCTGGATCAGGCATCTGTATACCGTGCCTCTTTGAGTAATGACCAGGTAGCGAAATCGCCAGCACGACTGGATGAGTCTGAAAGCGACGGTAATCTCTACGTTAACGGTCTGCCAGGCATGTCACAGCCTGCCAGCATTAATACTGACGGTGATTACATTGTGGGCAGCATTGATTATACTGGCGACACCCGAGGGCAGGCGTGGTATATGGACCTGCTTTGCCTGGCTAAAGGTGGCAAAGAACTATTGGCAAAAGGCACTTTGGACAAAGTCGGAGATGTAGAGTGAAAAAAGTATTTTTTTGTTTATTCTTGGCCCTGCCGTTAACCGTTTCGGCGGCAACGCAGTGCGGACCATTCCGCTTTGATGCTGGTAATGATGGCCTCATGCACATCAATGGTCAAAAGCCAGAAACACAAAAAATGACCTTTTTGAAACAAAAAGACGATTTCGATAATGTCATGATGCAATGGATGTTACCTGATCCTAATACTGGACGTTGGTTAGGTATGGACTACATCAAACGAAACAAAAAAGCGATCCTCAACGTTGAAGTTATCCGCAAAAATATGGACGAGCCTCGGGAGTTCTGGACGTATGATTGCCGGAAGGTTAAATGATCTTGCCCTCTCCGTAACCCACCGTCAGGTGGGGTTTTTGTTTAGCAGTTCTCTCAACTTTTCGTTCTGCTCTCTGAACTTTTCCTGTATTTCTTTTTGCATGGCGATAACCTGGGCTTGAAGTTGAACTAGCGCATCAACATTTAGCGGAACCGAGACGCTGTTAATTTTATCTGCTATTTCCCCGAGTGTATTTTCTGCATTCAAGGCATCTTCCAGTATCTGAACAATCTCTGAGTTCATAGAGCGCCCGTTTCGTTTGGCTCGTTCAGCTATAGCATCTCGCATTCCGTCAGGAAAACGGAGGTTGAACTTGTCGTAGTCTTTTACTTGTTTTTCGGCCATTGCAAATCTCTCAAAAAAAATCATGGTGCCATATTGCCATACGATTTCAATGGTGGCATTATGGCCTTCATGGTGTCACTTTGGCACCAAATAAAGGAGATTAGATAATGCAAGATACACTTTTCACTGAGCGCAAAAATATCAAACTCAACCTTCGCCTTCCATCACGGCTGAATGAAGACCTTCGCCGCCTGGCGGAAATGGACTGTATATCTCTGAACTCTGCAATTGTTCGTTTGCTGGCAAAAGGTGTTAGGGAAGAGGTGGCGAATGGTCGCTAAAAACAGCGAAGCCTCAATGGCTGCAACCATTGAGGCTTCTAAATTACCAGTTAACCACGAGAAAACTGATATGACTAGTTTAGCAATTGCAGATCGCACAATCAATGTTCCATTCCACGGAACAAATCTCTTTTTGGTTGGAATTAACAATGAGCCTTATGTTCCTATGAAGCCTGTTGTTGAAGGTATGGGGATGGTTTGGGCTGCTCAATTTGTTAAGTTAAAACAGAGGTTTGCCAAAGGTATTTCGGAAATCGAAATACCTTCTGCTGGCGGTAAACAGTTAATGACATGTCTTGCCTTTCGTAAATTTGCGGCTTGGCTTTCAAGCATTCAACCAAACAAAGTCCGCCCTGAAATCCGCGACAAGGTAATCCAGTATCAGGAAGAGTGTGACGATGTGCTCTACGAGTACTGGACTAAAGGCCATGTGGTTAACCCGCGCAAAGCTAAAAAGGTGTTGCCGGGTAAAATCACCACTGAACAGCAGGAAGCTATTAAACAACTCGTCATGAGTCGCGGTCAGTCTCTGCCAAAAGAAAAACAGGCGAAGGCGATGATCACCATGTGGTCGTCACTGAAATCTCATTTTGGCTGTTCGTACAAAGAAATCAGTGAGGAGCAGTTTACCGAAGCACTGTCACTTGCAGCTCGAGTTCCACTTGAAGGTGAGTTCATTGGCAAACAAGAGAAGAGCACCAACGAGCTTTCTGCAAAAGAAGCAAACAGCCTTGTATGGTTGTGGGATTATGCTAACCGATCACAGGCATTATTCCGCGAACTGTATCCGGCATTAAAACAAATTCAATCGAACTATTCCGGCAGATGCTACGACTACGGTCATGAGTTCTCGTATGTTATCGGAATGGCGAGAGATGTTTTAATCAACCATACACGAGATGTTGATATTAATGAGCCAGACGGACCAACGAATCTTTCCGCATGGATGAGACTTAAGAATAAAGAATTACCTCCTTCAGTACATAACTACTGACAGATAACCAACGCAACGACCCAGTTTCGGCTGGGTTTTTTACTTTCTGGAGACATATGAATGCCCGTTTCTTTAAGCGCTCAACTTGGTAGCAAAGAACAGGCCGATGTAAGACTTGCTGGTTCTGTCATGTCGGCACTGCGTGTTTCTATGCCCGGCATCGTCCAGTCATTCGATCCTGATGCGGTGACGGCGGTTGTTCAACCTGCGATTAAAGGCTATGAGCCGGACTCAAATGGAATCAACCAGTCTACGACATTACCCCTGCTGGTGGATGTGCCGGTGATATTTCCGCGCGGCGGCGGCTGCACGTTAACTTTCCCGGTGAAAGCCGGCGATGAATGCCTGGTGATTTTCGCCGACCGCTGCATCGATTTCTGGTGGCAGAACGGCGGGGTGCAGGAGCCTGTCGACGACCGGGTGCATGATTTATCGGATGCTTTCTGTATCGTCGGGCCGCAGTCTCAGGCGCAGAAAATAAGCGGAATAAGCACCAGTGGCGCGCAGCTGCGTACTGATGATGGCGCTGCGTTTGTGGAAGTGGCCGCAGGCCATAATATCACGGTTAAAACTCCCGGCGCGTTGACGGCGACAGCAGAAGGAGGAACCACGATCACATCACCCACCATCACGCTAAACGGCAACGTGACAATAAACGGGAATCTCTCTCAGGGGATGGGCGAAAGCGGCGGCACCGCGACGATGCTTGGCCCTGTCACGGTGACTAACGATGTAAAAGCTGGTGGTAAGAGCCTGATGACGCACACGCACGGCGGAGTACAGACCGGCGGCGGTAACACAGGAGCGCCTAACTGATGCGATACAGACGTGAAGACGCCGATGGCGATTATACCTTTGGCAGCGGTGATGACACCTGGCTGATTAACTCACCGGAGGCCGTGGCGCAGGCGGTAAAAACGCGATTCGAATTGTGGTATGGGCAATGGTTTCTCGATACCACCGAAGGGACTCCGTGGATCCAGTCCGTACTCGGTAAGCAGAAGCCGGAAACCTACAACCTGGCGATCCGTAAGCGCATCCTCGAAACGCGGGGCGTTAAATCAATCCTCTCTTTCAATACGACGGTGGATACCACGACCCGACGTGTCATGTTTTCCGCTGAAATCGACACTCTTTATGGAATAACGACTGTTACATCGGAGGCGTAATGGCTCTGAACCTTGATTCTCTCGGTTTATCTGCAAAGGTAACCGCGGAGGGGATCAGTGCGCCTGATTATCAGACGATACTCAGCACCCTGATTAGCTATTTTCAGCAGATTTATGGCAGTGATGCCTACCTCGAACCGGACAGCAAAGACGGCCAGATGGTGGCTCTGATGGCGCTGGCGATTCATGATGCCAATAATACGGCGATAACTGTCTACAACTGTTTTTCACCGGCAACCGGCTATGGGGCTGCACTGACCAGTAACGTGAAAATAAATGGTATTTCACGTAAAGGCGCGACGAACTCTACGGTTGATTTGCTTCTTACAGGAACTGCCGGAACAACCATCATTAATGGCAGCGTGAAAGACAGTAATAATGTGATATGGCGTTTGCCTGCTTCAGTGGTGGTCGGCGTGGATGGTACAGTGATGGCGACCGCAACATGTTCTGTCAGTGGTGCAGTGGCGGCGCTGGCTGGAACTATCACTGAAATTAATACGCCAACCCGTGGCTGGGTTTCGGTAACTAATCCTGCTGCTGCTACTGTTGGCTCTCCGGCAGAAACTGATGCTGAGTTACGTATCCGCCAGTCGCAAAGTGTTGCGTTGCCATCAATAACCCCATTTGAAGCACTGGATGGTGCTGTTTCTAATGTTACCGGTGTAACCCGCCACAAACTCTATGAAAACGATACTGGTTCGGAGGACGGTAACGGGTTACCGCCACACTCTGTTGCTGTAATTGTGGATGGCGGTGATGTGACGGATATTGCTCAGGCTATCAGAGGGAATAAAGGCCAGGGTACAGCCACTCACGGTACAACATCCGTTACGGTTCCGGATAAATACGGCAATCCCCATGTAATCAAATTCTCGCGTTCCAGTGATGTGCCTGTTTATGCCCGGATTAAATTAAAAGTTTTTACGGGTTATACCTCACAGATAGGGCAGCAGATCCAGCAGGCTATTTCCGACTATATCAATAGTCTGACGATTGGTGATTCAGTCCTTTTAAGTCGCATTTACTCACCGGCGAATCTTGGCGTGGTGAGTGGCGGGAATGCACGCTATTACGATATTCAGGAACTGACGATTGGGAAATCCCCGGGGGCTTTGTCGTCATCAAACATTGATATCAGATACAACGAATCTGCGTCCTGTACCCCAGAAAATATCGTTATAACGGTGGAGTCATGAGCAAATACACCGAACTAATCACGAACTACCACGCCACCAAACCTAAATTTCTTGCGCATGTTGATCTGATGACCCGGCCACTTATTGATGTTGCGGCTGCCACCAGAGGGCTGATTACTGCATTTGATATTGACTCTGCGGTTGGTGTGCAACTTGACATTCTTGGATTGTGGATCGGACGCAGCCGTGTTGTCAGCCAGCCTATCTCAGGTGTCTATTTCAGCTGGGATACCGACGGGCTTGGATATGATCATGGTGTATGGCAGGGGCCATACGATCCTGATTCCGGATACATGTACCTCAGCGATGAAACTTATCGTGTCATCCTTAAAGCGAAGATTGCGATTAATAACTGGGACGGACGGAATGATTCGCTTCCAGCAATTCTTGACGCGGCGACAGCAGGATCCGGACTGCGAATGCAGATAGTCGATAACCAGGACATGACGATATCG
>ERZ773192.698-NODE-698-length-39843-cov-6.104856_pt1 | contig 39843 bp, 33 predicted proteins | sample MGYA00581010_ERZ773192 | MGnify/ENA primary metagenome ERZ773192 (study PRJEB29015, sample SAMEA2737741) | human gut metagenome | biome: human gut; feature: human-associated habitat; material: faeces | place: China | collected 2012 ...
TATCGTTATATTCAGGTTTATTATTATCAGTCTTATTTGGTTTTAATTTTGAAATATCCTGACATTTATTTTTTAAATCTCCCGACCTTTCAGCCGTAAAAGTCCTGTCCTTTAAATTTTCAATGTCCGAAGATAAAATAGAGGTACTCAGACACAGTATACCACAATGAAGATCTAAAGTCACTATCCAGATACAGATTTGATAAAGTTTCTGACAGATCAAAGCTGAAACAATCTGTTTCCCGCCTTGTCAACATCCTGTTCCCGGAACTCGAAAAGCTTGTATCAACACTTCACACAAAAGCTGTGTATGAGCTTCTTTCCGAGTTTCCCGGCGCTCATCAGGTCGCATCTGCCAATCTGAAGCATCTGACGGCTTTGCTTTCCACTGCATCCAAAGGACATTTCGGCAGAGAGAAAGCAAACGAAATCCGTGAAGCCGCGAGACGTTCCATCAGTACATATCTTCCGGCAAAGTCATTGGAGCTTAAGCACACGATCAACTTGATTCGGGAACTCAGCAGTGAAATTGATGAGATTGAAACAGAAATCAAAAAAATCATGGATTCTATTGATTCTCCGATTCTTTCAATTCCGGGTATCAGTTACGGCATTGGTTCAATGATCGTATCGGAAATCGGGGATTTTTCCCGATTTGACAGCCCGGACAAAATACTTGCTTATGCCGGGTGCTCTCCTACAACATATCAATCCGGTCAGCTTTATTCATCCCATGCAGTGATGGAAAAACGAGGTTCAAGGTATTTACGTTGGGCGCTCATCAATGCCGCAAGATACGTTTGCAACTGGGAGCCAACTTTTGCTGCCTACCTTGAGAAAAAGCGTTCCGAAGGCAAGCACTATTATGTTGCATTATCCCATGCTGCCAAGAAGCTTGTTCGTTTGCTTTATCACCTTGAAACTATGGGCGAAAAGTATATTCCGCAAACTCTCTCTTGAACCCGAGCTAACAAATACATACTGTACCAGCCGGCGCAACGTACCCTGCACAATTCCCGTGCCCCGGCACACTTCACGAATGGTTATGTTTTCAAGTCCACGCTCAACGAGATAGGGGAAAATCCTTGCCGAAAGCTCGCTTTTATCCGTTGTCTGATATGCGGCAGTATTCATTTTAAGTCACCTCCTCATCGCACTCTGCGTTTATTGAGCAACCGTTTTACCGGTTCGCAAAAAAAAAATGCCTGCAACATAATCAGAATTATGCGGTAAAGGCATTTTCACATAATCAGAATTATGTTGCAGGCAAAGTGGGTTTTTCATAAATTCGAAACAAAAAACGCTGCATAATAAAAAAATTCAAAACTTTTTTGTGCAAAAAGGCATAGCAAAGCAGGCCAATGTTAAAAATTAAAATAGCATTGGTCTAAAAGCTATGTCTTTTTTAGTGCATAATGATGAAAATCTGTAACACATCTATTGTAAACCTACACGAAAAAATGCCTGACACGGAAATCTCACCTTGAAATTGTCAAAAAAATGTGGTATAATAAAATTAAGTATATTTATAGTATATACTTTCAAAAATCCATTATATAAGGAGGCATGAAGATGTATCATGTAAAAAGAAAGCTTTTGGCGATCGTACTGTCCCTGATTATGGTCTTTTCACTCGTTCCGTCAAACCTTGCGTTTGCGGCGGAGGGCGCATATATCCATAATCCGATGGATAATCCGAAGACTGCGGCGGATATTATTGAGGATCCGGCTGCGGTTTACGGCTACCGTCCGAACCCCGATTCGGTGCGGCTGGGCGAGTTTGCAAACGCGATTGACTGGACGGATGAGAAACAGGTTGCCGAAGCAAGGGAGCAACGTGCTGCGTACCACGCCAAAAATGAAGAGTTGTACAAAATGATTGACAAACTGTCGGCGGAGGGCAAAACCACCGAGGAGATTGCACGCACGGTCAGCAAGCGCAGAAATGAATTGCGACTTGAGGCATATAACGGAGATCCGGAGGGTCTTGCGAGGGTAAAGAAAAGTAATCTTGACACCTACGGAAACGAAAATGGTCCGACGGCGGATTCGCTTTATGAAAAATACGGCTCGTGGCAGACGGTGCTTGAAAAAGCATTAAGCACAAATGCCGGTATGGACGCATGCCTCGGCTTTTACGATACATATTACTCTTTATACGGCGCAGAGCCGGCTGAAAAGAAATATTTCGGGAAGTTTTCCATGCCTCAGACGAATTTTAACGATATAAAATATGAAAGATTCAGCATGGCGGAGTTTGACAAAAATATATCTGAGATCCTTAAAATCAATTTAAAGCCCTATACAGAGGAAAACGCGAAAGCAATGAAGGGCTTGCTTGAAACTTTATCGGAACAGTATTGGGATTCGGTATCAAGGTATGCTCTTGCACAGATTGACGTGTGGAAACACAATTCCGAGGAGAATATTGCTGAGCTGGAAAAAGCTTTCAATATCGTAAGCGAAGCGGGAAAAAATTATACCCGTATGTATACCGAGCTTGCGGAAGGAAAATACAGATCCGTGCCGGCGGAGCTTTTCGGCAGCGAGGATGAATTTGAGGCTTTTCTCGACAGTAACGGTTCAGATAAATACTATGAGCTTGTCGCAGAAGAGCAAAAGCTCATCAGTGATTTTACGGCAAATATCTACGGCAATAATACCGTTATATCCGATAGCGGCGAGGAGCTTAATATAAGCGATATTACAGCTAAGATGAATGCGACGAATGAAGCAATGAAAAACGGCGGCGATACCGACGCGCTGCAGGCGGAACTTGAAATGCTGGAAAATAAATATCTGGAATATACCAAGAAAAACAATATTATTTTGGGAGAAATCTATTCCAAATTAGTAAAGGTAAGAGATAAAATTGCCGGGGAAACAGTGTATGAGAATTATGCCGAATACGCCTATGAGATCGGTTACACCAGAGATTATACCGTTGCCGAAGCACAAAGCTTTTCCGGTTATGTTAAAAAACATATAGTCCCCTTATTTGAAAAGGTCGGCGATGCAATCGCCAATCTGGATACAAGATATTTATCCATGACGGATGAGGAAATCCTCGAGGAATTAAAATTCTGCTTTGCGGATGTGAGCGGTGAGATGTCGGACGCATTTATGTATATGCTGGATAAGAATATGTATGACATTACCTATTCGGAGGATAAATATCCTTCCTATGCGGCAACGATTTATCTTTATAATCCGGGAACTCCGTTTTTGTTTGCAAGCCCGTCAGAGGATAATGCAGATCAACTCGGCACGGTTATTCATGAATTTGGGCATTTTAACACAATGCTTTATGATCCGGTAAATCAGGAAAATAATATAAGTACGTTTGACGCATCAAATATGGATACCGCAGAGGTTAATTCACTCGGTCTTGAAACACTTATGACAAACTATTACAACCGCTTTTACGGCAAAGACGAAAACGCATATACTCTTTCTTTAATTTATTATTTGCTTGGGAATGTTATTGACGGATGCGTTATAAACGAGTTTGAGCTTGCCGCAATCAAAAATCCGAATATGAGTGTTGACGAACTGAACCGCACATACAGAAAAATAGGCGAAAGCTACGGAATGACCTTTATGACGGATGATGAGATGGCATACGGATGGGTACGGACACAGCATATATTCACGCAACCGTTTTATTACATAAGTTATGCGACAAGTTCAATGGCGGCTCTTGACATCTGGTCCGGAATTGACGATTTTGATGTGGCAAAGGATCGATATTTAAAATTCTGTGCGCTCGGCGATCATATTCCATTCAAGGAAGCTCTTTCCGAAGTCGGTATTCACAATGTTTTTGAAGAAAAATGTTCAATCATTCTTGCGGAACAGATTACCGAAGAATTCGGATTCGATTATGAAGATGTTAAGCATGATGAATGGTATTACAACGCAGTGTTCTTTTCTCTGCCGTATGTGGATGGGTTATCGGATGTTGAGTACGGTATAAACCAAAATGCCTCAAGAGGGATTATAGCAACGGGAATTGCGGGACTGTGCCGCGGTGAAAATGTCGAATCAAAAGCGAAATTCACCGATATTCCAGCGAATAACAAAGTATATATCAACTGGGCATACGATAACGGCATTATTTACGGGTATGACGACACGCTTTTCGGATATTCGGATGATGTAACGCGTGAACAGGCGGTTGTTATGCTATACCGTTGCGCGGAATTTCTTGGTACAGACAATAGCGAGGCATCGTCACAAATCATTTATACGGATGCGGATGCCGTTTCCGACTGGGCTGTCGAAGCAGTCAGCTGGGCAAGCAGCATAGGTATAATACGGGGATATGAAGACGGCACTTTCAAACCATTCAACAATGTTACCAAAGCAGAATTTGCACAAATGTTATATACCTTTGCCGATGTTGTTCACTAAATCGGTTTAAATTATTAGAATGATACCGAAAATCGCAGACAAGAGTTGATTCGCTTCTGTCTGCGATTTTTTATACAATCCGCCGAAAAGGCTGCTGAAAGGTTGAAAAATGCACAAAAAATGTTGTATAATATTATTAAGAATAAATTATTGGGAATCCTGTTATGAGAAGCGTAAAGAACAACTGTAAATCAAAATATATAGACTATGAATGGCTGCTAATTAAGTTTGATAACGGAATTGTAACTGATTATGATTTTGATTTGACTTAATTTCTAACAAAAGAAAGGGGCAAAAGCAGTGAAAAAAGCGTCAGTTATAATACTCAAAATAATATCAACTGCGGCGGCTTATTTGCAAGCTATTATGCTTTAATTATAATCGGTATGTTTTTGTTTTGGAACGGCATAAATCACATTATAGCATACATAGGTTTAATTGTTGTGCCATCACTTTTGCTGCCTTTGATATGGCTGAAAAAGAAAAAGATGTTTTTAATAATTTGGTGTATCTGCGCCGCTGTGTACGGAATTGCGCTCGGAACAAACTTCGGAATAATCAGGTATAACGAAAGCATTACCGTAAACACATCTCCGAACATTGATGTTTATGAATATCTGCCGTTTAAGGATGATTCCAAAATTGTAAAGACTGACAGCAAAACATTAAAGCTTACCGAAAATCTGCCGAGAATTGACGGAGCTGCCGCATTGTTCCCCGTGTATTCCGCATTTGTGAACGCTGTATATCCGAATACGACAAAGCTGCACGACGGAATATTTGAGTATAACAATACCCCTGATGGCTATCGCCTTTTGGCGGAAAAGGAAACTGATATTTTTATAGGCGTGTACCCGTCCGACGAACAAAGGGCATATGCAGAGGAAAATCAAACCACATTTGAATATACGCCTATCGGTACGGAGGCATTTGTTGACGCTGTAAAGGATGCCGTAAAGAAGAACGACAAGGTTCAGCTTGTCGGCTTCGGAACTTTTGAATCTCGCAAAAGAGAAGCAAGAGAAGGCAAAAACCCGCAGACGGGCGAAAAAATCAAAATCGCCGCGTGCAACTCGCCGGCTTTCAAGCCCGGCAAAGGCTTCAAGGATTACATAAACTAAGAACAAGAGAAAACCGCCAATATGATTAAAATCATTGTCGGCGGTTTTTCTATGTGAATTTATTACTGCATATTTATATTTATTCCAATATTCCAAATCGGAATAAGGTTACTATTAACTGCTGTTAAGCTCTGTATAATTTTCTTTTTCAGCTTTATTTAAACTCTCAGTATCATTATTATCAGTATCGTTATATTCAGGTTTATTATTATCAGTCTTATTTGGTTTTAATTTTGAAATATCCTGACATTTATTTTTTAAATCTCCCGACCTTTCAGCCGTAAAAGTCCTGTCCTTTAAATTTTCAATGTCCGAAGATAAAATTTACCGGAATATGCCGTATTAAATAACAGCATATTCCGAACTTTAGATTTCTTTTTCTGCGTTAATATCTTTCGATATACCTTTACATTTCCTTTCTTTTGGGTTTTGCATTTATCCGGTATTGCGACTTGAGATTGCATTTCCGCAATACTCGCATTTGCCTGAGCTTCCGGCGCGGATCCTTGTTGTTCCGTTACATTTTTCGCATACAACGTTGACAAAGCTTGTTTTGCTGTTCTCTCTGCCCAAGAGAAACACGCATGGCGCTCCTTGCTTTTGCAGTGTACAATCTCGAAAGACGCCCTTTCCGAAAAGCCATTCAAGCTCGGAAAGCGCCTTATAGGACGGTTTTCCCATCTGCTTTGAAATCTCCTCAATCGTAACGGTGCCGTCTTGGTCGCACATAAATATTGAATCGTAACGGCGTGCAAGATTCGCTCTTATTCCGTTTTTTATGCCGTTTAACAAAAGGAGTGCGGACGGAACAAGCATAACTATATTGGTAATCAAGTTATCACGAAGCTTTTCGTTATACCCCGTAACCCCCGAAATAATTCCGAACAGAAAAACCGCCGTGAAGAAGCCCCCTATAATCATTTGTATGTGCTTCTTTAATGTAAGTCTTGCGATTGCCGCCGCTGAAATATACGTTCCGCCGCCGGAGAATAATTTTGTATTCGTCTTCATTTTCACTGCCTCCGAAATATCATCATTCCCGCACCGATTACCGCAAGCAGTATACCGGCTATTATGCCGAAAATCGAGCCTCCGCGCACGCCTTTTTTGTTCTCCTCAGCAAATTCTTCCGCCGTCATAATTCCCTTAAAGGTTGTAACAGAATCTACATCTTCGCTTTTTATCAGGGTATCGCCTTTTTGTACGCCGATAATCGTATATTCGAGCGGATCGTCGGGCGAAACAATACCGTAGGATATTTTTTGAGATCCATTTCCCGTCGACGAGTACGTACCTGTTGATTTTTTCGGCAGCCAATTTTCTTTTGAAACGCAGTAGCTGCTTTCTCTTCCGCCCGAAAGCACCTTCCAGCCCGCATTGAGGCTCTTCTCGTCATATTGCTTAAATTCCGTGTTTCTTATAAGAGGATTGAGCAGTTTGCTCTCCACCTTAAACTCACCGAGCAGGGTAGGAGCGGCAAGCATGGTTGACGTAAGTATCTCGGCATTTATTCCGAAATTTCCCTTTTCGCTGTAGTCGGTATTCTCCGGATGCCAATCCCACACTTTTTCATCACCGCTGCCGGTATCCTGTTTATAAGTCCAAACAGTTCTTTTCGCCGTTACCCCCGGGAGCTTAACACCCGTTATGGGATCCTGAAGCTGTTCTGCCGGTTTAAGAGTTCCTGAGACAACCACAAGTTTCCCTTCGTTTTCGGGGGTAAGCTTGCCGTCTTTAATCGTTGCCGCAGCTCTGATTTTCTCGTAACTCTGCGGTGCTGACACAAGAGCTTTTACAGCAAGCGAAGCAAAGAATATGCCTCCTATAATCAGTATAACGCCGATTATTTTTTTCATAGTCATTCCTCCATTCTGTGGCTATTCAAGCTTTTTCGCCTGATTTTGATACTCGTCCTGTATAAATTTTGAATTCTTATCAGTAAGAGCATTTACAACCTCGCCAAACGCCTCAAACTGCTCTTTTGTGCAATGCACCGCAACGGGTTTGCAAGCATATCCGCGCGTCATACGTCCTAAATTTTCGTTTTTTACAAGTCCGAGCATGACTTCATAAAGCTCATCTGTATTGAAATAGGTTGCTTTTTCCTTCCATGCGGCATAGTTCTTCTCGGATTTGTTTGTAAAGCTTGTCACAGCTGCCCATGCGGGAACTTTGTCACTGCCCGGTGTGGTTTTAAAGTAGTCTATCGTAGCCCTGTATGCCGCTTCGCTTGTATTTTCGTGCGACGGATAATCGTACCACAGCCAAACAAGTCCTCTTACGCCGCTTGAATGAAGGTCTGCGTCAGCCTCGTTTTTCAGCATTTCAGAGATAGGCGCAACCACTCTGTCATCACCGAGGAGACCGGCATACTCATACGCTGCTTTCCGAACATCGTTATCCGAATCCTTCATCAGCTTGATTTCCGCATCAACCGCACCATCAAGAGTTTTGTTCCATGTACTTCCGAGAGCAACCGCCGCCTGCCTTCTTACAACTGCGTTTTCATTCTTTGCCGCATCAAGCAGAAATTTGCCGATTTCTGCATCCTTGCCGCCTTCATTTCCAAGAGCTCTCACCGCACATTTAATAACATAAGGCTCTTTTTCGGTTTTCAGAATCTCCTTTGCCGCCGCTTTATGCGAATCACTTGCCCCGAAAAATGTGGCAATGTTTGAAAAAGCATAGCCTCTTACCTGCGGCGAGTCGCTTTTCAGAAGCGGCTCAACAAATTCCTTTGCCCCGGGGAGTGTTGCCTTGTTGTCCTTAAGCTTTTTGATTGCTTTATCTGTTATATTTTCATCAAGCTCAAGCTTATCGTTGATTGTTGTATATGAATATGTGGAAGCAAGATTTACAAATTCGTCCAAGGTTATATTCTTTTCATCTTTGATAAACTCTTTTATCAGATCGTCCTCTGTCATATTTGCGTAGTCAATCTTTTTAGCTCCCCCGGCTTGTTGTCCGCCGTTCCCGGTCTTGTCTCCTCCGCACGATGCAAGTGTGAATATCATTCCGATTGTCAAAATCATTGCTAATAACTTTTTCATAATATTGAATTCCTCCGTTTTTTATTGTTTATCATTATCATCAAATATGTCACCGCATTCAGGGCAGAATTTCGGCGGATTTTTGGGGTCCTCCGGTTCCCAGCCGCACTTATCACATTTATAAAGCGGTGCGCCCGCAGGTTTCGGATTCCCGCAGTTTTGGCAGAATTTGCCCTTGTTTACCGTGCCACACGAACACGTCCAGCCGTCGGGCGATGCCTGCGGTTTTCCGCAGTTCATACAGAATTTGCCCGAATTTCCGGTCTGACCGCATTCACAGCTCCAGCCTGCCGCTTGAGGCTGCTGTGCCTGTTGTTGAGGCTGCTGTTGCTGCTGACCCATCGCAAAAAGATTGCCTGCATTCATGCCGCCTGCGCTCTGCGCCATGCTCATCCCGAAAAATCCGCCCATTGCACCCATTCCGCCTTCGTTTGCCGCAGCTGTTCTCATAGCGTCTGTCTGTCCGCCGACAATGCGCGCCGCCGCAATATTCGGGTTGGTTGTCATAATGTTTTCCTCCCACTCGGTAATTTTCTTTCTCTGATCCTCGGGGATAGATACACCGTTAATGCTTACGGTGAAAAGCTCGATTCCGCGCTTTTCCTTCCACTCGGCTTTAAGCTCCTCGGAAAGAGCCTTTGTAACCTCTTTTGTATGCGCCGGTATTTCGTAATACATTATTTTCATTGCCGAAATCTGCGCAAATGCCGGCCTGAGAGCATCCAGAAGCTCACTCTTTAACATTTCGTCGATTTCCGAGCGGCTGTATACATATTCGACATTACCGCTTACGTTCGTATAAAACATAACGGGATCGGCTATTTTATAGGAATACACGCCGTTACACCTTAAATCCACCGACAGCTTATAGTTCATAGACTCATCTATCGTTACCCTAAAAGGTACAGGTGAAGAAGTTCCGAATTTATTTCCGGTTATTTCCTTTGTGTTAAAATAATAAACCCTCTGATCCTTACCGGGTTCGCCGCCGAAAGTAAAACGCTTGCCTACCTGCGCAAAGCTTTGCTTAATGCTTTCGCCTAAGCTTCCACAGAAAATACTCGGTTCGGTGGAATTATCGTAGACAAATTCTCCTGCCTCGGCGCAAAATTCAACAATTTTGCCCGATTCCACGATAATCATGCTCTGCCCCTCATTTATTGAAATGATTGAACCGTTTGAAATAATGTTGTCGTCTCCCTTTTTGTTGGAGCTTCTTTTTCCCGCTCGTTTTTCGCCTTTTGCCACAAGTGTGTCGGCGTCCAAGCTTTCGCAGTAAAAAAATTCTCTCCACTGATCAGCTAAAACGCCGCCGAGCGCACCTGCCCCTGCTTTTAAAAGTCCCATAGTTCTGTTCTCCTCTCAATTATTTTATTTTTTATACTCTGTTATATCCCATATATCGGGTGTACATATCAGCCTCACCTTAATTACCCTTTCGGCAATTCTATCCTCATATCATGGCAGAGTATTCTGGAAACAAGCGCTGCCGCTTCACTCCTCTTTACCTGCGAATCGGGATAATATGTCATATGCTCATCGCTGCCCACGGCAATCCCCTTATTGTAAAGGTCTAAAATTTCATAAGCGTGCGGCGTTGTATCGTAAACATCCGGAATGTCAGTAAGCGGAACATCGTTTATAAAACACCGTTCCATATCGCACCGTGAAAACAGATATGCCATCTGCGCACGAGTTGCGTTTGCGTTCCAGTCGAAAACAATGTAATCTTCAATGATTGCGTTGGCGTAGCAGTAGTCCACATAAACGTCATACCAGTTTTCGCCCAGCATCTGAAATTCCGATTTCTCGCCGTCATAACGCTTTTGATTATGAATAACCGCCGCAATCTTTGCCGCCTCGGCGCAGGTAAGACCTGCGTTCGGGTCAAATATCGTTTCGCTTTTGCCGTTTATTATACCGAAATTATATGCCGTTTGAACGTAAGCGTAATACCATGCGTCCTGTGATACATCGGAGAACGGAAGAGGGTTTTCGTCAAGATATTTGCTTCCCTTAAAGCCGCAGTCCTCGCAGTATATCATGTTTTCACCGAAAATATCCTTTTCCGTCATACTCTCAACAACCGAAGTGTGCATAACTGAAAAACTAAAGTTCCCGTCACCCTTTGCATCGGATATTTTTTTGTGCATCGCATACTCATCTGCCGTGCACGGGATATAAAACTGTATAAATCCGGTTCCGATAAACACATCAAAATCAAACGTTATTTCCTCTGAATTCAATGTAACCTCATTAAGATTTGCGCAGTTGGCAAAAGCGCGCTCACCGATATTTTTCACACTTGACGGAATATATGCGCTTTTGGCATTGCAGCCTTCAAATGCATTTGTGTTTATCAATTCAATTCCTTCGGCAAGGGATATGTATTCAATTCCTAAGTCAAAACAAGCCATAACGCCGATTTCATTGATTTTTGTTCCGTCTATTTCTGCCGGGAAAAAGGCAAATTCATCACCGTAATAAGCTGTAATTACTCCATCCTTTGTATATTCATACATACCGTCTGCTGATTTGAATGTTTCCCATTCCGCACAGACAACAGTGCTGCTTAAAATCAGCAGTGCTGCAAGCAATAATGATAGTTTTTTCATGTTTTTCGCCTCCCATTACTTTATTTTGGCTTCCGCATCGTCCGCACGTCTTGTGTAAACCGCCATGCCGCCGGTCGCTGCATCATTCATAGCATTTATGCCTTCCTTCAGTTTTTCTTTGTCCGTCTCCGTTATAGCTTCCTCACCTTTTGTTGCAGCCTTAAAAGCCGTTCCGAATGCCGCCGCCATTCCAATCGCTGCCGCATCCTCTCTTTTTTCCGCCTTACTTCTGCCAAAGCCGAACAAACCTCTTTCATCATCGTGAACGCCGAAAATATAATCAAACTTGCATTTTGCATTATGTGCATACTGCACGTCCGAACGATTGTTTTTGCTGAAACAGATTTTAAGTTCTTGCTTGATATACGGATGAGGACGAAGACCTTTTTTGTTGTCTGTATTCACCTTGCTCATATTTCCGCCCAAAAGCTTGATTTTTAATCCGCATTCCTTAAATTCAGGATTTTTTCCCGGCTCGCTTGCCGGCGTTTCATCTATGTATTCCTCATAGCTTGCCACCTGATCGTAGCGGAAAAGCTCGTTCATCTTTCCTCTGCCCGTGTTGCTTCTGTGTTTAATCCGAAACATTCCCAAGTCATCGCAAAACTCAATGCCCATTTCCTTGAGCGACGAAGGGTATGTGTCTTTCTTTCCTTCTTTGGAATAGACCTCCTCAAAAAGTCTGTTCTGCCTTTTCATATATTCTATATGTCCCTTGATTTCATCCAATGTCAGCTCGCTCAGCCTAATGTACTTTGAACATAGATTCCCGCAATCGTCACATAAAAATTCCTTGTTCTTTATTTTTGTGCGGTGCATCATGCCGCATTCCTTGCCGCATAACGCACAATTTTTTTTGCCGAAAATGTTCTTGAAAAAATCACCGAGTCCCATAATTTTTTCCGGTATAATGTAATTGACTCATCTAACGGTCATTCGCATTATACCATTCTCCTTTCTATCAACCTTTTATTCCGCGGTTGATTACGGTTTGGTTTATTGGTATTACATAAATAAGTAATGTGGATTTGTATATTTTTCTTCCTTAAAATTTTTATTAAAAACTTCCGCCTCGTCCGCCGTGACTTCTGCCGGAAGACGATGTATGGCTGCCGGAATCCGATTTCGGTTTTTCCGTTTTTGTCACTGTACTGTAAAGGAATATATCCCTTGAAAAATCAAGATTCATACTGTTCGGCTTCATATAATTTGCGGCATTGTCCTCTTTGACCGCCGTTTTCATTGCGCAGAGCTTTTTGTACATCATAAAATACGCAAGAATAAGGGGAAGAAGAAGTGCCCCGGCAACCACACACAGGATATACTTCATGCTGTGCTGAGTTTTGTTGAACGGCTTACCCTCTGCTGCCATCTTCAAAAGTTCTTCCGTATGTTCGGCGTATGATTTGACCGCAGCATAATAGTTGTCTTTCTTCAAATACGGAACAATCTTTTTTTCCAAATAGGCAAGACCGTTTTCATTAAATATCGTTTCACCGCTGCCGCAGACTGAAAAATGATATTTTCTTTCATAGTCCGCTATGTAAAAAAGAATGCCGTCGCAGTTTTCACCGTAACCGTAGTCATTATAATCGTAAATGTCGTCTGCCGACGCTTGTGCGTCATAGGCAGATAATCTATCCTCTGAAACAAATACGATGTCAAAATTATATTGTTCACGAATTTTATCAAGCCTTGCCGACAGCTCTTTATTTTGTTCCTCTGTCAGGTATCCGACCGAATCCGTAATCGTTGGATTGATAAAATCCGCATATACGGTAATTGTCGATACAAAGCAGAGAAGGACAATCATGATTGTAACAAATCTTTTCATTTGGCCTCCTCCTAATGCAGCAAGAAATATGCTATAACTGCAGATGCTATATAAGCAAAGCCGGCAATTTTCGCAAAGTATCTCCATTTTTTCCTTTTGTCAATCGGATATTCACCGACAACTTTGCCCGTCTGTCCGTTGACAGCAAACTTATATGTATTGTTCATATATTTAATATTGAGCATCCAAACCGGGAGAAGGGAATACCTTATTTTACCGCCTGAAAAGCTGATTTTTGTACTTTCGGGAATCACCGCAGCGTAACCGCTCGTTGTCTCCTTAAATACCGAAACCGTTGAATTTTTTACACGTTCGTTCGCTCGCTCTATGCTTTCCTCTGCCGAAACATCATATTTATCCGCCATATACCCCGAAAGATATGCACCGTTAAACTCCACTGCATCATCATAACAAAAAGGTTCTACCGCCTCCATATATGCGTCATCCGCTTTTTTTGAGCCGTCAACAGGAATGTTGGCAAAACCCACACTGCCGCTTCTGAAAAGTCTGTAATAATCTGTTTTGGTATAATGATAATTGGAATCACTCCAACTTGTAACCCTTTGTGCACCGTAAGTTATTGCAGCACTACAGTCGCAGTCAAACATCCAAAAAGGCACATAAACGCCTGTCATTTCTTCTATCTTCTTTCTGACTTTAAACGTATCCGGCAGAAACGGTGCATTTTTGAAATCTGCCTCAAATACCTCCATTGCCGCTTTTTTATCTATCTTAAACGGAATAATATAGTCAGGCCGAAGTGTACCCTCAAACTGTCCCTTGATCACCGTTGCATTGCCACAGTATGGACAAACGGTTGACCCCATTGTATCGTCACCGGTTATTTCCGCACCGCAGGAGGGGCAGGTATAGCTTGCGAGTTCAATCTCTCCGTCTGTTTCATAACTTCTCGGTTCGTAATGCTCCCAGTCATATTTTGACTCTCCATGCATTTGCGATCCGACATCCTCGATTTGCCGCACAGCATCAAGCTCAAAATCATTTCCACAGGAATCGCAGTGCAGTGACTCATTCCGAAAAATCAGCGAATCACCGCAGCAAGGACACTTATAGCTTTGTACTGTTTCCATCGTTTCTCTCCTTTTTACCCGGCTGTTCCCGCCGCTCAAAAACGAGCGACGGGAACATTTGGACGTTTTACTTATGCTGTCTCTTTATTCTTGGCCGCACCAATTATGTACAGAACCGGAATAACCAAGCCGGTAGCGTAGTTAAAGGCATTGAAATCGCTGCCAAGTACGTTTGAGATAACGTTTCCGGCTACGCTTAAGATTGCCACAATGATACCCATAACCAGGCAGGTTTGTGCCTTTTCGGGTTTATCGCAGTTTTTCACGCCCATAATTCCGGCAATCAGCTGAAACACTGCACTTGCCAGAACCAGCACGCTCGCAAGCATAAGACCAACGGCGCTTGTTTCAAGAACCGCTGCCAAAGCTCCCACTCCGATCATTGCAATAATTCCTCCGATAATACCGAACGCTGCGCCGATAATCATCAGAATCCCCGTGACCTTCAAAAACTTTCTTCCTTTCATAATGAACCTCCTTAAAAAATTTTTTATTTATATCCACATTTTAAAAATGGATATTACAAGTGTTATTTTTCTACCGTCACAACCTCACACAGCGGCTGCATACTGCCGTTTTCGCAGTTCCAGAGCATTAGCTTGTATATGTATCCGTCACCGGAGGTTCCATATAAATAGTAATCCTCCCGGTTAACATATTTTACCCGATAATCGACTAAAATTCCGTTTGCGTCATACTTCGCACTGTAAACCCTCGCACTGCTGCTCGGCGCAAAGCCGATTACGGTATTAAGGTCTTTGTTGCAGCTGATAAATGCTGAATCCTTCGGCGCAATCAGCGCATACCACGCGTCCGTTGCATCGGTGTCGGACATGATAGTCGACAAGTCGGTGCTGTTTTTTGCTCCTACGACTTTCATGGGAGAATACTCGCTTTGCGTAAATGCCTGTGTAAATGCCTTAAAGCTTGTGCCGCTGTAATTTCCCCAATAGATTTCCGTTATGCCGTAGGCAAGCATCGTTTTACCGTCAAACGCAGTTTTGCAGTCTCTTACGCTCAGCTTTTCGGCAAGATTTTCAATTTTCGCCGCTTTTATGCCCTTGTCGTACGTTATCTTGCCCGCGCCCTTGATTGTGAGTGTTCCGCTGCCGTAAAAAGAAACCTTGCCTCCGCACAGAATACCCACGGCATCTATAGTGTCCGCTTCGATGATACTGTCGCCTATAAGCTCTATGTCAAGGTCGCCGTTTGCATAAATTCCGACAGATTCCGCCGTGGCGTAAATCGGATGCGTATCAATATGCGCATTGTTCAGCGTCAGCTTTGCGGGAGACATTGATGTTTCCGGAGTAAAGCTTACCGTACCGCCGAACAGTGTCTCGGCATCACCCTGTGTGACGTCTTTGCCCTCCACCGTTATTATAGGTTCGGCAAATACCGCATAAAGCGAAAGCCCCATAGGTACGAAAACCTTATCTCCCGGCAAATAATCCACCGTTTTGCCGCCTTTTTCAACCGTCCATCCCAAAAAGCTGTATCCGCTTTTTATCGGACGAACTTTTGGCAGAACTGCTTGATTGTACTTTTTCATCCGTATGGATTTATACGGCTGGCTGTCGACTTCCGCTTTATCAAACAGGAAAAGAACCGTGGTTTCCTGCATATCGCTTTTTGTAAACGAATTGACAGCAGACGGCTGATATCCGCACTTGGCGCAGGTTTTGCGATATAGCCCGTCTGCGGTGTCGGTTGCTTCTCTTAAAAGCTCATATTTGTAGATGTGTTCTTCGTCCTTCTTGTACGTCACGGTATTTCCGTCCGCATCCTCGTAGCTGCAGCGGCTGCATATAAGGCTGTGGTTTGTACCGTCCTTTTGGGCACACGAATCAAATTTATGTATTACAGAGTGGCTGACAAGGTTACCGTTTATCCCTTTGTTTACTTCTGTACCGTTTACCTTGACAACGCATCTGTATTTTTCGCTTCCGGGCGTCCTGTTTGTTACGATAAATGACGGCGTGTCGTAGCCGACAAACATGCCGACGCCTACCCCATAATCAACAAGCTGTTTTATGCTGACATACGCCGAATCCTGTTTAAGCTGCCAGTCATATGTAACCGTTGCCCCCTTCGGCGCGCATACCTTAATGTAAAATGCTGTGCTTTCATTGCACTCCGTAACAACCTTGTCTGTAAGGCTTTCGATAAAGGGCGCTTTTTCCGTTCGCCCGATATGCACGGGCAAAGCTTCGCTTCCGCCGTCAGATGTCACCGTCAGCGTAAAGCTTTTTTCCTCCGTTTCCGTGGACGGGTAAGCGCCGATGATATAACGATTGTCTATGATTGAAAGCCCGTAAGCTGCAAATTCCGCATCGCCCGTCACCGTAAAGCTGTCGGCACAGCTTATATAATTTCTCAAATCAACATCGATGGAAGATCCCGAAACACCTGCCGGAATTTCGACGGGCTTTTTGTTATATACTTTAAACTCCGAAGCCTCCGCACAAAAATATTCGCGGCTCACGTATATGTCCTTGGAGGGCTTGGAAAGATGATTCTCCGCAGGGACATCGTTTATATACAACTTTGTTTCCCCCGTAAACCATGCATCACCCGTGGCTTTTGCATAGGCGCCGTATTCGTATACGGTATTCTCGGTATATTCCTTCAATAAGTTGTATTCGCCTTCTTCCGCAATCAGCGCATTTTGTGCCTCAACATCCGAAATCATAAACCCGTCTTCATTTTCATAAAGCTGCACTGCGGTATATTCCGATGTTCCGAGAGAATAAAAAACGGGTTTTCTGCCCGGCATCGGTTCAATATTGTAAAGTCGCAGCTCTTTTATTATCGGCTTCCAGTGTGCGTAGATTGTGGTATTTTTGTTGTATACCCTGCCGCTGTCAACCTGCTCGCCGCCTTCGGACTCGGTATACCAGCCCTCGATATAAAACCCTTCTCTGTTGATAACGGTATGATCATAAAACAAACTCATAATCGTTCCGTCAATCTGCGTCTTCATATCAAGTGTCGCGGCGCCGGAGGCTCCGACAAAGCTGCCGCCGTTTGCATCAAGCGTCACCGTGTATGGATTCGGGCTTTTGATTGTGTATTCCAGCGTAACCTTCGGCCAATTCACGCCTACGGTGTTTTTTGTTATCTTACCCGGCGGCGCGCCGTTCGACAGCAGTATCTGCGTATTCCGACTCATGCCGAAGCCTTCCTCAAAATCAAACAAAATCGTCAGCGCACACCTGGTTGTGTTTTTGAAATTCTTTGCATCCACATAGATTTTTTTAACGGGGTCATATACCATCCACTTAAGCTGCAATATGCTGTAGTTCACGCCGGCAGGCACCGTTACCGCCTGCGTCAGCTCCTCGACCGAACTGTTTGGTCCGGGCTGCTGCACCCCCATAAGCTCAAGCGAATCCAAATATGTCTTTTTCACTCCATCGGTACACAGATTTTTTGTTTTTATATACAGATAACCGGCATAATAGTTTATGTTTTCATAGGGTAAAAGCTCATCATCAATATAAAACTTTGTTTCACTGTTTACAACATGATTTCCGTCCTTGATCGTCACTTTAAAATAGTAATAATACTCGGTGCCGCTGTCAAACGGGTCTATGTTTGAGCTCAGCTTTGCGCCGTCGCACGCCCTGTACCAGTTACCATTGTCAATTTTTAATATCTCATCGGAACCGGGACAGGTTAATTTAACAGACTTTGCCATGACACCTTTCTTAATGCTTATTTCGCTCATTCCAACAAGTCTCACTTCCGGTATAACAGTCTGCGCCGCAAACGTTGTCTGCGCCAAAACACCCAAAAGCACCGCCATGCAAAGAAAAGCTGAAAACAGCCTGCTCCTTTTTCTTTTCATGTAATTCATCTCCTTTTTCTTTCAATGTGTGGCAATCGCCGTAAGCGGCAAAAGCGTCATCAACATAATAAATACCATACACAGCGACAAAAATTTCTTCATAATTAAATCGCCTCTCTTTCATTATTTTGTTTCGCTCCGCACATGGGGCAATACTCCGCATCATCAGGGAGAACATTTTCGCATTTGGTACAACGACGATGCTTTACTTTGTAAATATCAAAAACTGTTTCCTCCGGCAATTTTGTCTGACAAACTTTGCAAAACTTGTTCTTTGCAGCCTGTACATTCCCGCAGCACCGGCATATTTTACAGCTTTTCATTTTTTTCGTGCCGAAGCCGAAATGCTCCAAAATATCTTTTCTTGACGGTCTATATCTTGTCATTTCCATCAGCTCCCCCATATAATACTTTTTTGCCGCATACAGAGCAGCTTATATCGCCGTTAATTACTTTTGCTCCGCAATGCTTGCAATACCTTGCTTCTTCTTCGAGCGGAGCACAGTTTACACACATAAGCATATCCGGATTATATACAATCGAATCGACCCATCTGCCGCACAAGTGGCATAAATTAAAATTTTTCTTGCCTTCCGCTTCCCATGCCGCCGAAAGCTCTGCCTCGAAATCGTCTGCATAATACGTTCCTGTGGTACAGACAAGCATTCCCGACAATTCACAGAAAAAGCTGTAACGGTTTCCGCCCTGTGACGGAATAATTTTGTATGCAGCCGTTTTATGCTTCTCATTTATCATACGCCTCGCCTCCTCTATGAAAAACTTATAAACCCGTTTATTTCACAAACCTATGCAAATTATCCTTGTTTTCCGATATATGTTTTCTGCTGAAAACAATGGGGAAATTCAAAAACCGTGGAAAATCTGCAACAAGCCTTTGACAAAATGTCAAAAGTGTGATATACTTAGATAGAGTATGTCTGCTAAAAAAAGAATGCGTCTTTTTATTTGAGAAACTGCGATTACTTTATAATATGAAACACATACGTAAAAGGACATCCCTTTATCTTTGTTTTTTGCAGACAATTCTTTCCGGTACTGCAAATTGTTGTTTTCACATATTTACATTATACATAAAAATATCTTTTTGTCCCCATACTTTTTGCCAAAAGTATAGGATGAATTTCAAAAAAATTTAAGTTTTTTGAAAAAGTAGGGGAAAAAGTATAGGATTGATTGCACTTGTTGGCAACTTACCGGCATAAAACAGGAGAAACGGAAAAAATCATCAAATCATATCACGGAGGAATCTAAGTATGAAATCAGCAAGAAAATTATTTTTGCTTTTACTCATTTTCAGCATATCAATATGCTGCCTTCCCGGCTGCAAAAAATCGGAACTTGATAAAAACAAACCCGTTACGCTTACAATGTGGCACGTTTACGGAGAACAAGCGGATTCGCCGATGAATCGGCTTATTGACGAATTTAACGAAACAGTTGGCGTGGAAAAAGGCATTATTATCAATGTCACGGCAATGTCCAACGCCTCCAAAATAGGCGAAAAACTGCTTGACGCACATAATAAGATTCCCGGTTCCGCCGAAATGCCCGACCTTTTCTTTGCACACAAAAGCAATGTGCTGGAGCTTGGAGCGGATTGTTTACTTGACTGGAACGAATATTTTTCCGAAAAAGAGCTTTCGGCATACATTCCGGAATTTTTGGAGGACGGCACGGCAGCCGGAAAGCTGTCCGTGTTCCCGGTGTCTAAATCCACGCATCTTTTATTCATTGCCGGAGGTCAGTTTGAACGCTTTTCAGCCGATACGGGCGTAACATATGAAGCGCTGTCCACCTGGGACGGGTTTTTCGATGCTGCCGCGAAATATTATGACTGGTCGGGCGGAAAACCGTTCTGCGCTCTTGATTATCCGCTGCGAGCCATTGAGCTTGCGGCTACGGAAAGCGGCGCAGGAAATATTTTTGCCGACAACGGATTCTATGACCCGTCAAACGTGATTTTTAAGCAAACCTTCATTAAATTTGCGGATTCGCTTGCAAAAGGGCATATTATGCTTTCAAATCTCTATTCAAACACACAGGTGATGACAGGCGAGGTCGTAGCCGGCATAGGCTCGTCCGCCGCAATTCTTTACTATAATGATACCGTGACATATGAGGACGGAACGAGTGAGCCGATGGATCCGGAGATACTGCCTCTGCCCGCAGAAAACGGAAAAAAGCCGTATATCACGCAAGCCGGAGTCGGTCTTTGCGCATATAAAACAACAAGTCAAAAAGCAGAAGCGTCAGCAATTTTTGCCAAATGGCTTACCGAGCCGGAGAGAAATCTTGAGTTCGTATGCCAAACAGGTTATATGCCGGTTACAAACGGTGCGTTTGAAAAAATAGACGACTGCCGTTTCAAGACAGCCGATTATGAAAAACTCTATGCAGCACTAAAAAAAGTTAAGGAAAGCTCGGAGGTTTTGTCAGAACAGCAAAGTCCCGAATATTACAGTAAAGTTTACGCATTTTACGATTATTTAAGAAACGAACAGAAACAATTTATACTAAGCAACACGCCGCCCGAAGCACTTGCCGAGGGACTTTGGCAAAAGCTCTGCGAAAAATAGACGGGGGATTGTTATGCAAATATCGGTAAGAAACAAAAAACAATCTATGCAAAAAAAGCTGTTTGGATATATGTTTATCCTGGCTATCGTTTTATTGCTTATATTTGTGGCTTTTCTTTTCCTGTTCGGACGTTTTTCGACAACCGAGGATAAAATATCGGATATATTAAGCCTTCAGATTGAGTTTTTCGACCGTGAAATGACGTCTTACTACAATGATATTACCTTGCGCGGCGCACAGCTTTCCGAAAAAGCCACGCAGCTTACCGAGCAATATCTTAATTCGGAAAATACAGATTTTGACGACGTTCAAAATTCTTCTTTGCATATCAACGCTCTTGAGGAACGCTATATTGATTTATTGAAGAACGAGCTTTTAAAGGCAAGCTGTTCCGGCGCTTTTATCCTGATTAACGCATCTCAAACCGGCGCAAGCGGTTCAAAATCAGGCGTGTATCTTAATCAGGATCTGTTCGGAACAACGAACAAGGAAACAATGCTTCTTTACAGGGGAAATGTGAAGGCTGCGATAAACAAAGGCATTATGCCTCACCGTAAATGGCATTTGGAATTTGACACCGAGGTATTCCCGAATTTTGAAGAAGTTTTTTCGGATACCTCTGAGCCGATTGAAAAAACCGCTCATATCTGTAATATTATAAAGCTCCCCGGGACATCAGAGCGCGTTATGCTTATTGCTCTTCCTATCAGAGGCGACGGCGGCCGCGTTTACGGCATCTGCGGCTTTGAAGTGAACGAAAGCGTTTTTAAGTCCGCACACGCACAGCCGTCCACACTTCCGCACATAACCTGTATATTCTCCCGCTCGGACGATAAAGAAATCAATATCAAAGAGGGATTAAGCTGCGGAGCAAAAAACGGATATTTTCTTGAACCTAAGGAATCCCTCAAAACCAAGCCGCTGAAAAAGGGTCTTGTCGCTTTAAAAAATGAATACGGCTCATATATCGGCATGACGAGAAGCACAACTCTTTATTCCGAAAACACGCCTTATTCGATCACGGTTATGATGCCGTATGCGGATTATTCCGGGCTGGAAACGAAAAACACCGTGCAGCTTATACTCATAATTCTGATTTTGGGGTTTGCTGTTTTAAGCCTTAGCCTGTATTTTTCAAAACGATTTATCCTTCCGATAAAAAAATCACTTGACAAAATAAAGCAATCCGAAAAGACATATTCCGACGAAAGTCAAAGCGGTATTATGGAAATTGACGACCTTTTTGCATTTCTTGCCGGAAAGGATAACGAATATCAAAAAATCTTCGACGAACATTCCGAAAAAACCGAGAGTCTGCAAAGCGAAATTGAACGTATCAGAACCGAAAACAAGCGTCTGATGAAAGAGCATAAAAACATCATTGTACAGGATGATTATGATCATTTCTGCTCGGGTATACGCAGCCTTACTCCCAAGGAGAGAACAATATTTGACCTCTATCTGGAGGGAAAAACCGTTCCTGAAATTTTACAGATTGCAGAAGTTAAAGAGAGTACGCTTAAATACCATAACGGCAATATTTACAGCAAGCTCGGAGTTTCCTCAAAAAAGCAGCTTCTTAATTTTGCGGCACTGTATGCACGGGAAAAATAACAGCAGAGCCACCCAACAGAGAATAGTTCTCGGTTGTGTGGTCACGGCATCAGCATACTGCCCAAATTAATTTTAAAAAGAATACTGTACAAAATTATCACAAAAGAGCTTGATATTCCTGCATACAGAAATCTCGGACTTGCCGTGCGCAATAAAAAAATCTTTCATTGGCGGCAAAAAAATTTATCGGATTCTTGCAATACAGATAACGAATATATTGAGATTTTAAAGTATCGGAACAAATACCAAGCTGCATTGCAAGAAAAATTCGGCGGGGCAAGACAACTTTAAAATTGTCTTGCCCTTGCCAATTTTGTTATATATTTATGTCGGGTTTATACTCCGCTGTATGCCGAAAATCCGCCGTCAATGGGTACAACAATTCCATCAACGAATGTCGCGCCCTCGGACAAAAGCCACATCAAAACGCCCGATAACTCCTCTGTTTCGCCAAAGCGTCCCATCGGTGTGTTATTGATTATTTTTTGCGAACGCTCGGTATAATTTCCGTTTTCGTCAATTAACAGACCTCTGTTCTGGTCGGTTAAAAAGAATCCCGGTGCGATTGCATTCACGCGGATTCCGACCTTTGCGAAATGAACCGCAAGCCATTGAGTAAAGTTTGAAACCGCCGCCTTTGCACCGCTGTACGCCGGTATTCTCGTCAAAGGCGCAAAAGCGTTCATTGACGAAATGTTAATTATACTCCCCTTCGTTTTGATAAGGTCGGGCGCAAAAACCTGGGTCGGAAGCAGAGTTCCCAAAAAGTTAAGGTTAAACACAAACTCTATGCCGCTCGGGTCAAGGTCAAAAAATGACTTTATATCCTCTTTGTCCTCGTCGCCTATCTCATAGTAATCCTTTGAGGTAGTACCTTTGGGGTTGTTTCCGCCCGCGCCGTTGATGAGAATATCAACTTTGCCGAATTTTTCATTTACTTCCGCTTTCGCACTCATAAGGCTGTCTTTTCCAAGCACGTTTGCTGATATTCCCATCGCTGTGCCGCCGTTTTTGTTTATCTCATCCGCAACGGCGCTTGCATTCTCTCCCCTAAGGTCAAGAACGGCAACTTTTGCACCGCATTGAGCCAGAACCTTTGAAAATCCCGAACACAATATTCCGCCGCCACCCGTTACAACCGCTGTTTTATTACTTAAATCAATTTCAAACGGTAATTTCATTATGTCCTATTCTCCTCTCTCGGCTCTGTCCAAAGCCTCCCAAATTCCGTTAATGTATACTGCACCGAGGGCGCGGTCATACAGGCCGTATCCCGGCCGTCCGCTCTCGCCCCATATCATTCGTCCGTGGTCGGGACGGATATATCCGTCAAAGCCGCTTTCGTGATACGCCTTGATTATTCCGTATATATCAAGCGAACCGCACTCTGTTTTGTGACCTGCCTCTTCGAAACAATGTTCGCCCGTAATCTTTACGTTTCTGATATGCGCAAAGTGTATTCTGTCGGCGAACGTGCGCACCATATCTATGATGTCGTTGTTCGGGTCAACGCCGAGCGAACCGCTGCAAAGCGTAAGTCCGTTGTACGGGCTGTCATACAGCTTTAAAAATCGCTCTAAGTTTTGTTTGTTCGTAATAATTCTCGGCAATCCGAAAATTCCCCAGGGCGGGTCATCGGGATGAATCGCCATTTTAACCTTTACCTCTTCGGCGGTTTTTATAACCCTGTCGAGAAAGTACTTAAGATTATCCCATAAATCCTCTTCGCTGACATTCTTGTATTGTTCAAGCAGAGCTTTCATCTCATCTTTTGAATAACTCTCATCCCAGCCGGGCAAGGATAATTCGCCCGACAGGGGGTTCATTGCACGAACCGCGTCATTATCATAGGCGAGGGCGTGCGAGCCATCGGGTAACTCATAATTTAAGTCTGAACGCGTCCAGTCAAAGACGGGCATAAAGTTATAACAAACACAGTCTATGCCGACTTTTGCAAGATTTCTGAGAGTTTGGCAATAATTTTCAATATATAAATCGCGTTTGCCGCCGCCGAGCTTTATATCCTCGTGTACGGGCACGCTCTCTATAACCGAAAGTTCAAGCCCTGATTTTTCGACCGTATCTTTGAGTTTTTGTATTCTCTCAACGGGCCAGACCTCACCGACGGGAATATCATATACCGCCGAAACAATTCCTTTCATACCCGGAATCTGACGAATTTTTTCAAGTGTTACGGGGTCGTCTTCGCCGTACCATCTGAAAGTCATTTTCATTTAAGTTTCCTCCTTATTTACGCACAAATGTTTTTACATCGGTCGGAACAGCCCCGTTCGCCGCACTGTTATAGATTGCAAACATAGTGTACATCGTGTTTTGTATATCAATCGGACGCAATCCGATATTGTGACAATAATAGTCCGAAATTACCTTTTCGTGACCGTTGCCCCAATATTTTTTTCCGGCAAAACTATCGCTGTCTTTGCATATGAGCTTGTCATCCCGATAAAGCGCATTTTTATAGTACGAAAGCACAGCGTTTTCGAACTTTAGTTCCATTTGAAACGGCGAATCCTCGCAATACGCATTTGTCGCATAAAAGATTCCGTCTGCACCGTTTTTGAACTTTAACCGCGCGTCAATCGTATCTTCGGTTTCTATAACTCCGCGCAGGGAATTATTCGCCGCCTCGGCTGAAACAGCCGCAACCTCGCCGCCCGTATAAATCATCAAATCAAGCAGGTGTACCGCCTGGTTTATCAAAACGCCGCCGCCCTCATATGCAACCGTTCCGCGCCACGCAGCGGAGTTATAATAATCCGCCGTTCTGTGCCACGTTAAAATTCCTTTTGCTCCGATAAGCTTTCCGATGTTTGCATCGGTGTCTATTATCTTCTTCATCTCGCAAACGCTCCGATTGGTACGATTCTGAAGGACAGGCAAAATATCCGCATCCGCATACTCCGAAAGCAATGCGTCAAACTCGCCTTGCTTCATAACAAGCGGCTTTTCGCAAACAATTTTTTTACCTGCGTCCGCCGCAGCCTTTATCATTTCATAATGCAGATAATGCGGCGTACATATATGTATGCCGTCAATATTCTTATCGGCAACAACATCGGCATAATCATAATATGCCGATGCCCCGTATTCCGCCGCGCCGCTGTCGGCGCGGCTTTTGTCAACATCACAAATACCACAGATATTCACTCCTTCCGTTTTAATAACGGCTTGGGCATGAACCTTGGCAATCGCACCGTTTCCCACAATACAAATGTTCATATTATTCAAACCCCTTTTGGCTTAAAAATTTATAGCTCCTCTCAAGACAAACAAAGGGATTATCATCACATACATCCTGTTCAACAAGAGCGTATTTTGCCTCGGAATCATCACACGCCGCGATAATTTCATCCCAGTCAAGATTACCGTATCCTATCTCGGCGAATTTTTGTTTGTGCCAGTCAATTTTTAAATCTTTAAAATGTATGCACGCAAGTCTGTCGCCGTAAGCTCTTATGAATTTGGCAGGGTTGATTCCGGCATACGCAAGCCAATAAACATCGAGAATCAGCTTTAAGTTATCCGATTTAAAGCCGCCGAGCATCATATCCATAATGAATCTGCCGTCCTCTTTCATAAACTCCCAACAATGGTTGTGATACGCAAAGGTCAACTCCTCAGAGCCGAGACGTTCGGCAACGGGCGAAAATTCCTCGATAAATCTTTTTACGCTGCCGCTTGTCGCTTCGCCGTAAGGCATTGCGCCCAGCCCTGCAACGTCACAACCGATGATTTTATGGAATTCAATCTCTTTTTCGATATTGTTTAAATAGTTATCCGCGGGACGGTGAGTGCAAACGGCTTTCAGATTATTTTTGTCAAGAATCGTCTTTATGTCATTCGGGTCAAAATCACCGATAGCCGAAAGCTGAACCGTTTTATATCCTATCTTTGATACCTTTTCACATGACTTTTCAAAATCATCAAGAGTCTGACAAAAGTCGCGAATTGTATAATATTGCGCTCCTATTCTTTTATCCATACTTTTTCACCTCATTAATATGTTCCGATTGTGTCACCCGTTTTTTGAACCACGTTTGACTTATCAACCTTTGAGTTTTTAATCTTTTCCTGTAATATCCGATAAAAATCATCGTGAGGAAAGTTTTTAACGTCAACGGTTGAATTTGTCCACGCCGAATAATGAATTGAGTTTGAAACGGTAAGTCCGTTTACGCCCTCAACGCCCGGCGCGAGCAGAGGTGTTCCTTTTATGAGTGCCGACGCAACATTCTTTAATATTCCGACGTGCTGTTCACCTGTTCCGTTTGTCGGAATCTCACAGTTCCAAACATCGGGCGCTCCGAAAACGCCTTTAAAGTTCTTGTTAAACTCACGCTCGGAAACCTCATTGCGGTTAAATGTCATCTTTCCGTTTTCAACCACGATACGACCCATATCGCACGCTATTTCAAGACGGTTTGTTCCGGGTGCTTCGCCCGTTGAGGTTATATATGTACCCGTTGTGCCGTTGTCATATTCAAAATATGCGGTAACATCGTCCTCAACCTCTATATCATAATACTTGCCGAATGAAACAAAAGATTTGATTCTGTCGGGCATACCGAACATCCATTGCCAAAGGTCAAGCTGATGCGGATTTTGGTTTATAAGCGCGCCGCCGCCCTCTGTTTTCCATGTTGAACGCCAAGCACAGCTGTCATGATATGCCTGAGGTCTGTACCAATCGGTGATAATCCACGAAATACGCTTGATATGTCCGAGTTCGCCGTTTTTAACCATCTTGCGGATTTTTTGATACATCGGGTTTGTGCGCTGGTTATACATAATACCGAAAAGCTTTCCCGATTTTTCCGCCGCTGCGTTCATCTCGAGAACCTGTTTGGTATAAACGCCCGCAGGTTTTTCGGTTATAACGTTCAAGCCGTATTCAAACGCCTTTTCGGCAAGACCGGGGTGGTCATAGTGCGGTACGGCAATGATTACCAAATCACAAAGGCCGCTCTTGTACAAATCCTCGGCATTGTCAAACACGGGAACATCGGGGTGCTTTTCTTTTGCCGCCTCTATTCTTGCCGGTGCAATATCGCATATGGCGGTAAGCTCCATTTTGGGAACTTTGCCCGATGCAACATTGCCGCAATGCGCTGTTCCCATATTACCGAATCCGATAACGCCAAGTCTTACTTTTTCCAATTTTTCACTCATAATCCTAAATCCTCTCCAAAATATTTTTTAAACTCTGATATGCCAATTCGAACTTTCCGACATCCGACTTTTCAAGACCTTTCATCATATCTCCGTTTTCCAGATTCGAAAGACCCTCAAATTCGCCGAGGTGCGGCTCTAAGCTCAAAAATCCGTGATAATCGTCAGCCTTTAAATCCTTTAAGATGCACTCTATTTTGCCTATGCCGAAACCTGCCGGGACAACGTGACCGTCCTCTTTTGCGTCTTTTATGTGCATATATTCGATATAGGGCTTCATCTCGTTAAAACCGTCGGGATATACCGCCTGTCCGCACTGAATAAAGTTCGCCGGGTCAAACACCGCGCGCAAATTATTTGAATTTACCGTCTTTAATATGTCGGCGCATCTCGGCGCAATATCGCCGTAAATTCCCTTTTCGTTTTCATGCAGCAACACAACATCCTCTTTTTCGGCAAGCCTTGTCATTTCGGTCATACGGCGCATAACCTCATCGCGGAATTCCGCGGCATCCTTGTCTTTCGGGATATAAAAGCTGAATACACGAATGTATTTCGTTCCCAAAATTTTAGCCGTTAAAATAATCCTCTTTAAAATCTCTAAATGTTCGTCAAAGTCATCGCCTATACCGATTTTTCCTATCGGCGAGCCTATTGATGATACTTTTATGCCGAATTTGTCCATTTTTGCTTTGAGCTGTTGCGCTTCGTTCTCATTTAGATTTGCAATGTTTTTTCCGTCAATGTTCCGCGGTTCAAAATAAGATATTCCGAGGCGATTCAGATTTTCAAACTGAATGTCGGTTGACGCATCAATTTCGTCCGAAAACCCCGATATTACAAAATTTTTGTTCATACCAATCACCGTTTCCTCTCTGCTTGTAAAATTTCCTGCCCACGCAGTCTTATGCTTTAATTATAACACCTATTTACGGATTTACATTCAAAATATTGCTCTAAACATTGCAAATATTGACTTTTTTATTCGAATTCAAAAAAACAAGAGGTCTGCCGCAAAGGCAAACCTCTTGTTTTTAAGTTATTATTTGAGTTTGGAAATCTTATCCCACTATCTCATCAGGGTCATCATATGCGGTTCTTGCGGGAATGACCCAAATCATCTGAGTACTCTCGTCCCACTCAACGCGGCAATCCAATGCGTCTGTTATATCGCGAAGCTTAAAATAATTATTTCCTTCTATATTATAACAGGTTGCTTTAATCGGTACGCCGTCAAGCGTTAAAAATGCCGATGATGAAAATGCCGTTCTTTCCGTACCGTCACCCGGTGTTAATTCACCACCGACCGATGTGTAATCATAAAAGCTCAGCATATCGATTGAATTTGTTGCGCCGTCATACTTAATATCAAAGGTTTTTATTGTTCCGTCAAGGATTTTCGCAATATCTCTGAGCTTAAAATAGTTATTGTCATCGATATTATATGCAACGGTGTTGTATTTGAGACCGTCCAAGCAAACAGTCTGAGTTTTTGCAACAGAGTTTTTGCTGAATCCGTTTCCGGGATAATAGGTAAACGTATCCTGTTCGTCATCCTCGTGAACCAGATAGCGAATCTCTCCGTCATAGAAAATAGTGTAGATTTTTCCTGTTATAATCCATGGATCTATATCAGATGGGTCTATCCCGGGAATATCCCTCATATCCGCATCGCGGTCAAACGAAAACTCTTCGATACCGTATACATTTACCCATTCTCTGTCGTGTATTTTATTTATGTCACCGTTGTTTGAACTAATCCACTCACTGTACTCTGACATCTTATCCATATCAACGTTGATATATCCGTAACGATACTCTTTCAGCTTTGCAAGGCCTTCGGCAGAATAAGTCAGCGCACCCCATTCGCCCCAAGGCGTATCTACCGACAGAACGCCGATAGGTGTGCCGAGTGCCGCGGTATCCTCTGCGGACAGGGTTTTGGTTAATTCATCAAGATTGCTTGTCGGAATGTAACATTCCTTTGAGTTGAACCAGATTTTTGAATTCGTTCCGTCATAGTCCAACTCGATAACATCGATTGCCGCGCCTTTTTTCACCGCCCCAACAACCGAAGAACCATCGGAAATATCACAGTCAGCTGCCGCTATTGCCTTATATCGGGTTGTCGGTTTTTTAGTATTTGCAAGCTGTGCGTTCACATACTTTGATTCAACATAATAAAGACCTTTTTTATAATAAATCTTATAATGACCGTTCTGCGGCGTTGCGTCAACTATTTGAACGGACTGATTGATTTTAATAACGCCCGATTTTACATAATCCGTATCATCAGGGGTGGTCTTAACCATCAAAAGACCGGTTGCTCTGCCTACCGCCTCGATTTTCGGAGGTTCCGATACCTGATTGTTAATATCTAAAATATAACAATTTTTTCTCGGCAGGAAATATACTCCCGGTTTCCAGCTTGTGAAAGCAGTACCGTCTTTTTCGCCGCACTGTCTGATTGTACCGCGCGATTCGTCAACGCCGCCCTCGCTCCATACGGCAACCCAATCCTCGTTATACGCGACAACTTCAAACTCACTCGTTGTTGTAACATAAAACGCCGTGTTTGCGTTTGATTGTGTTTTTGTTTTTTCGGCAAACGGAGGGTCATACCCTATCGCCTTAAGCTCATCAAGTCTCTGTGCGTGATAATTAATCGGCGGATTACCGGGATAGAACGAAGCTTTTACCGAACCGATTTTTCCCTCATCACCTATGTGTACAACAGCCATACCCACAAGCGGCAATGATGCCGGGCGGTCGTGCCTTACCCATTCTGTCGGTACTTTGGCATAAAAATTCCTTTCTTTACCCTCGGTTGTCTTACTTCCGCCGTAGATATAATCGGAAAGAAATGTCATCTCTATTGCGTGCTGATACTTGTCAGGGTCCGAAGTCTCCCATTGCTTGTTCAGCTCTTTTTCAGCCGTTGCGGCGGATTCAAGTATCGGTGTTGTTTCCCGAGCCGTTGTATAAGCAAGGACATACCCGACCGTGCCGTCGGAAAGCTGAATTTTATGAAATTTTCTGTTGTCCTCTCCAACCACATAAGCCTCCAGAACCGTCACCCTTGCCCCTTTGTTGACCTCACCTATACCACCCGAATAAGTGGGGTTTTGTGTAACCAGTACAGTGCCGCCGTATGTAACATATGCGGTATCGCCGTCCTTTATCTCGGCCGCAAAAACCGAAAGGCTTCCGAATGTCGTCATAAGCATAATTGCGCATAAAATTGCACAAATTATTCTGTTCTTCATCATCATAAACTCCTTTTGCTGTAATTTTATATTATATTTTATAATTATTTATGTTACAATTCAACCCCGTATGTCATAACTTGCAAAAAAACGTCATAACTTGCATCAATTTTTGAGTGTGGCAAAGACATTGAACACGCCGCCGGTATCATCAATTTTTAAAAAACCGCCGTTTAATTTCAATATTGCGTTTGCACTCTTTATTCCAAAACCGCTGCCCGTCGGCTTGGTTGTCACATATTCGCCGTCGGAATCCTTTTTTATCTCGCCGTCAAAATCGTTTTTTATGTTAAGCGAAAGTTGTTTGTTAAGGGGTTTTATCGTTACGCTTATATACGATTTTGCGGCATCGAGACTGTTTTCGATAAAGTTCGAAAGCATCACGCAAAACTCCGTTTCGTCACACGCAAGATTTTGGGGCATTTGAATTTGAGCTGAAAATTCTATACCCGAACGTTTTGCCTTTAAAAAATATTCGCTCAGAACCGCATTAACAATCGTATTTGAACAAAATCTGAGTTCAGTGTTTTTTTGAATATAGTCAAGTTCTTTTTTAATCAAAGCCTTTGCTTTGTCAACGCTTCCGATTTCGAGATAATTGAGCAATATATCCGCACGGTGTCTTGCATCATGACGGAATATCCTTTCCGTCTCGGCTTTTTGGCAATAAAATTCATACTGTTTTTTCTGAAGGGCGACTTGTTCTTTCATACTTTGCGCAAGATTCTGTTTCTCCATTGATTCGCTTACCGTTTTAAAGGTATAGAACATAAGAATGTACACCAAAAGCATAAGAATATGCACCACAAGCAATATGGGATAGTTTCTTGTATAACCGTAAAAATCTTTGAAATAAAGATTTATAATATAAATCAGCAAGGTAAAAAACATCGGTATAAATGAAAAAATCCACCAATTTACATCCAATTTATCCATAATTCGGCGATGCATTTTCTTTAAAAATCTGTTGTATATCACAAAATACCCCAAGAACATCGCAAGCCGTAAAAATGTCAGCATAATTTCGTTTTTGAATGTATAATCGTCTATAAACGCCGAAAAATTCGAAATGATTCCATACACGTTTATCCAAAGCCAAAAGTTGAATACCGTCTGTGAAATTTTGTCGTTTGTAATAAGCAGAATCAACAGAAAATACGGCAGACCGATTGTGAACAAAATCGCCATACGCAGCGTCTCCGATCCCCAACGCACGGCGATATACGAATTTATTATAAGACACAGCGCGGTTACCGCGGCAAAGTATACGTATGCGCGTTTTGTCGGTACGCGATAGTTCATCATTGAATATCCGTCAAGAGTACATACAAAAAGAATAGCGAACAGAGAAAAAACACCGGTAAAAGAATTCATCACCGCACCTCCGAAGAAAAAACGTAGTCAAAGTACGCTTTCTTTGCGCTTTGCAGGTATGAACGGGAAATTTTTATTGTCTTGCCGCCGGTAAGTATAAAGCTGTCGCCGTCGATACAGTCGATATGTTCTATATTTATTATATAGCTTTTATGACATCTGCAAAACCCGTTCGCCGTCAAAAACTCTTCATAATCCGACAACTTGCCGACAACCTCTATTTCGCGCTTTTTCGCCAATGTAAAAATCACCTTGCGCAGGTTGCTTTCTATGCATTGAATATTTGACAAAAGAATATCTGTTTTTGTCCCCGAATATGTAACGGATAAATGCAGGTTTTCTCTTTGTCGTTCACAAAGGCGTTTCATACAAGATGCAAGCAAGCCCGTATCAATCGGTTTGATAAGATAATCAAACGCAAGCACACGATAGCTTTGAACCCCGAACTCTTCACTGGTCGAGATGAACACTATCGGCGTTTTTTTATCGTGTTCCCTAAGCTTTGTCGCCGTTTCCATACCGCTTATCTCAGGCATAATTATATCCAGGAATATAATGTCAAAGGGACGTTCGGCGTGGCTTTTTAAAAGCTCTCTGCCGTCATCGAATTCCTCTGATACAAAATCGCCCATTACCTCTTTTATTGCATTTATTGTTTTTTCTCTTTCGGTTTTGAGGTCATCACAAACCGCAATTCTCATATATATCAACCTTTTTGCCGTTACTTAAATACACTCTAATTATAATGTAATAAGCCGCCGATGTCAAGCGTTTCTGCCCTAAAAATTTTTATCAAACAACCTAAAATATGCACAATTCGCAACACGAAAAATATCGAATATTGGCGTAAAATATAAAATGTTAGCGGATTAAGAAAAATAATGTTGACACATATGGGAAACAGTGGTATAATTTGGAGTGTTTGATTAAGAACGAAGACATGCGATACAGTCTAAATGTGCTGATACGAGTTATTGACGATAGCCCGATATTCGGGCCATCGTCTGTTTTTTTAGGGAGTGTTTTTTAAATCGGAGCAACGCTTCTGCTTTGCTTGCAAAGAGCAGAGCTTGCGACAGATTGCAATAGTCGCAGGGAGCATTGGCTCCTCAGGGTTTCAGTGGGAGATTATGACTCCCACTGAAATTCTGGAATGTCCCACGCCGCCTATGAGGCGGGGGACATCTGCGGCAACGTTATATATTCGTATTAACTCGTACCTTGGGGAATTCGAATCAGTTAAAAAAATAAATGCTGTGTGCATATTAAAAATTAAATTATATCAATTTCTCAGGAGGAAGAAAATGATTATCTATCGACATCATGTACAACACAAACTTTCAACAAAGACAACGGTTTATCTCACATCTCTAACAGTTGCTCTTAACCTTTTAATTCCGCTCGGCATATCTGCCGAACAGCATTCACCGGGTATTATTTACCAAAATAATTTTAATTTCGGTACCGACTCGATGACCGACCCGGGCGACAACCCAACAGGTCTGATTTCATTCAACACAAATCAAATAAGCGATTATGAAATAGGAAATAACATCGGCATAGGCGTACCCTCGGGTTCGTACAGCAGCCCCGGCACTGTTTTATTTTCGTTTAACGAAAACGAAATTCGCGAAAGCGGAGTTGTCGGTTATTGCTTTGATATAAGCCGCGACAACGTATTCGAATTTTCCCGGAACGGTTCTATTATCCCGACAACCGTCACTCTCAACAAGGGCTTTGACAATTATAATTCTTTAAACATCAGTGACAATAAAATATCCGGTCCGTTATCCGAATCAACGGGAATGATTGATGCCGCGTCAGCCACCGAATATGCAACCGATAAAATTTATCACGTTCAACAGGTATTGGACTTGGACAACAAAAAGATATATACGTTTGTAAACGGCGAACCTTTAACCGATAACATAAACGGCGAAGAAGTCATTGCGGCAAGAAACCTGCCGAACGATTTCGTTTTCAGAAACATCTCCGTCAATCTGTCAATGACCGCGGTATTTTTTGATAATTTCAGAATTGAAGATTTATCGGCATCGAACGGAAGTTTTAACGTAACGGACATAACCGGCGGCGATGACAATAAATCGGTATATGTTAATTTTTCGGAACCTATATGCATCGACGGCTGTTCAAAAGAGAATTTTGAAATAACAACGCGCGAAAACAAAAGCATAGCTGTCAAAGAGGTTCTCTCTGACGGGTGTTGCAGAGTAAAACTGTTTTTGGCGAATGCCACAGAGGATGAGACTCTGTTTGTAAAAGTGCGCAACACAGAAAGCAGCGTCATCTCCACCGGTATCGGCGCAAGGCTCGCCGACAATCAAAAGACATATATCGTGATTTTCGGCGATACGATAATATATGACAATGATTTTAATGATATTTCCGAAGATGACGGAAATATCATATCCCTGCAGGACGAAGATTCAAACGTACAAAATACCGACAGTTGGATTGTCGAACAGGATGATAACGGGAATATCCGTCTTAAACTCAAAGAAGAAAACCAACTTACGGCTTTGAACGACTGTATGTACAAAAACTTTGCCGCAAGCTTTGATATTCAGCTAAAAGAAGTCGAATCGGACGACAGTACATATGAAACATCCGTTGTTTTCAGCGGCTCGGATAATTCAAACGCCGAGACTTCCGTAACCGCTCTTTCAATTATACGAAAGTACATAAAAGCAACAAACAGGTATCAATCTTTGATTATGAGCGGTACGGGTTCGGGGCAAAAGATTAAATATGAATGCGGAAAGACATATCACATTGACATAGCATTTAACCCACAAAGAAATACGATTTATTTGTATGTCAACGGCGAATATATAAGCGAAAACAGGGTCGGCGATATTAAGTTCGAAAAGCTTGTAATGAATTTCGGCAAGAACACCGATTATCTGGATAATTTAAAAATATACGAGTTCAACGGATATACACAGGCGATAAAGATTACGGACGCCCGTCCGAAGTCGGACACAATAACAATTCAAACGAATGAACCGCTGAACCCCGAGGAGATTTCAGCCGCCGATTTTTGCGTATCCGAAAACGGAACGGCCGCGGAGATCTCGGATATTTTGCTCAAAGACAACAACACAACGGTTGATATAACCCTTGCCCAACCCATCGGCGGCGGTCGAAATTACACCGTGACCGCAAAACGCGGATTAAAGAATTTTGCAAATATGGCAACCGAAAACGAGCCGACGGCAACAGCCGCAGTATCGAGAGATGTTCGGGTGAAGGAATTGGCTTTAAGCGAGAATAACGGTTTGATAACCGCGAATCTTCAAAACTGTGAATCGGGGCGTTCGACGGCGGTGTTGGTTGTATGCACATATACTTACGGTTCGGATGTTCCCGACAAAATTCTGACCGACAGCACGTTCGATGCCGACTCTAAATCTCAAAAAGGCTATCTCGAGCCGAACGAAACGGGAACTTTGAGAATAGAATCCGATTTCGGCAATGCGGATATAATCCGTGCATATTTATGGGAAAATCTCGTTACCTGTGCGCCGTATTGCACGCCTGTCCGCCTCAAACCGTTAAATAAATCCGATAATTGTGCCAAAAACCGTCAATTTCATTTTTTAGATATTTAAACAGTTGACAATTGGCAATTGTTATATTATAATAAGTAATACTGTTGACTATAATAAATTGCGGGTTTTGATACCCGAAAGCTTTATGCATATACACAGAAAGGTGGATTATCTAAATCATGGAAAACAAAAAAATAACTTTGACGACCGAGGGCTTGCAAAAACTCGAGGATGAACTTGAATATCTGAAAACGAAAAAACGTAAAGAGGTATCCGAAAAGATAAAGGTTGCACTCGGATTCGGTGACCTGTCGGAGAACTCGGAATATGACGAGGCAAAAAACGAACAGGCTCAGGTCGAGATTCGTATAAACGAACTTGAAAATATGCTCAAAAACGTAGAGGTCATAGACGATGAGGACATCGACCGTACACGAGTAGGCATCGGTACAAGGGTTAAAATCCTTGACGTTGAGTTCGGCGAAGAAGAATGGTATACCATTGTCGGTTCAACCGAGGCCGACCCCACGAACGAAGAAAATATGACTATTTCGAACGAGTGTCCGCTGTTTATGGCAATAAAGGGAAAGGGCGTCGGCGAAACCGCACAGCTCGACACCGCGGACGGAACAATCGAATACAAAATTCTTGCGATTGAATAATGCAAAAGGAATCGTAAATATCGGAAAGGAAAATTTATAAATGAGCGAAAATAATACAAACATAAATGCGGCCGATGAAAAGGACTTAAACGAAGTCTTAAAGATTCGCCGCGAAAAACTTGCGAATCTGCGCAGCGAGGGCGAAGACCCGTTTATCGTTACGAAATTTGACAGAACAAATTTAATATCCGACATACTCGATAACTATGACGCGTATGAGGGCAAAGTCGTTGTCCTTGCCGGAAGAATGATGTCAAAGCGCGTAATGGGTAAGATGTCATTTGCCGATTTGCGCGATACAAGCGGAAAGATTCAGCTTTGCGTTAAGCGTGATGAAATGGGCGAAGAACCCTATAAAAAGTATAAAAAGTTTGACATCGGCGACATCATCGGCATAACGGGCGAGGTCTTTACAACTCAAAGAGGCGAAATTTCGGTAAGAACCTCCAAAATCGAACTTTTGAGCAAGTCTCTGCGCCCCCTGCCCGAGAAATTCCACGGGCTTACAAACACCGATTTGAGATACAGACAGCGCTATGTTGACCTTATTATGAACCCCGACGTTAAGCGCACGTTTGTTCTGCGTTCAAAGATTATTGCGGCAATCCGCAGCTATCTTAACGCTCAGGATTTCTTAGAGGTCGAAACACCTATGCTCGTTTCCAACGCCGGCGGTGCTGCCGCACGTCCGTTTGAAACACATTTTAACGCTCTTGACGAGGACTTTAAGCTGCGTATATCACTTGAATTGTATCTAAAGCGTCTTATCGTGGGCGGTTTTGACCGCGTGTACGAAATAGGCAGAGTGTTCAGAAACGAAGGTCTTGACACACGCCATAATCCTGAATTTACGCTTATGGAACTGTATCAGGCATATACGGATTATCACGGTATGATGGATCTTACCGAAAACCTGTACAGACACATTGCAAAAGAGGTTTTGGGAACAACTCAAATTGTCTATAACGGTATTGAAATGGATTTGGAAAAGCCGTTTGAAAGAATCACAATGCTTGACGCGGTAAAAAAATACTCGGGCGTGGATTTCAATGAGATTAAAACTTTGGAAGAAGCAAGAGCTGCTGCGGATGAACATCATATTGAATACGAAGAAAGACATAAAAAAGGTGACATACTTAACTTATTCTTTGAAGAATACGTTGAGGAGCATCTTGTTCAGCCGACATTTGTAATGGATCATCCGATTGAAATTTCGCCGCTTACAAAGAAAAAGCCCGAAAACCCCGAATATGTTGAACGCTTTGAGTTCTTTATGAACGGTTGGGAAATGGCAAACGCATATTCCGAGCTGAATGACCCGATTGACCAGAGAGAGCGTTTTAAAGCGCAAGAGGAACAGCTTGCACAGGGAGACGATGAGGCAAACACCACGGATGAAGATTTTATGAACGCTCTGGAAATAGGAATGCCTCCCACAGGCGGAATAGGTTTTGGTATCGACCGTATGTGTATGCTTCTTACCGATTCCCCCGCAATAAGAGATGTCCTCCTCTTCCCAACAATGAAGCCCCTCGACAAGTAAAAGTCGAAAAAAACCAGTATTTATGCGGGTTTCGGGACTTTCCAAACCGTATAAACTTACCTCTTTACACCAAATTTACACCAATCGGTGCTGAAAACGGTGCAGGGACTAAAAAATCGCATAATTTTGAGTTTCACACAGCTCCTGAGAAGTTACGACTTTTCAGGAGCTTCTTTCATTTCTCATAGTTTTCGGGCTACATCGCAAACTACACCAATTCCGATTTTCTCAATATAATGGGGATAATCACAGAGGAAGGGGTGGTTGTACTATGACGGGCAGTTTAGCAAGCGTTCACCCGGAGCTTATTTCTGAATGGTCAGAGAAGAATTTACCGCTGACGCCGGATAAGATAACCTTCGGTTCAAATAAAAGAGTGTGGTGGAAAGGTGCTTGCGGACACGAGTGGGAAACGAGCGTCAAAGCTCGCTCAAAGGGCGAGAAATGCCCGATATGCTCAGGAGCGAGAGTAATAGAGGGTATCAATGATTTAGCCACATTGAAGCCCCTGTTGGCTCAGGAGTGGTCTAAAAAGAACAAATTAAAGCCTACCGAGGTATCTGTCGCTTCTCATAAGAAGATTATTTGGAAATGCAAACACGGACACGAATGGGAAGCAAGCGTTAAAAGCAGAACGATAAACGGTACAGGCTGTCCATACTGCTCACATAATAAAGTCCTTGCAGGGTTCAATGACCTTGCTTCACAGTATCCCGATATTGCTGCTGAATGGTCTGACAGAAATCTTCCGTTGCTGCCTACAATGGTGACAGCCTTTGCAAACAGTAAGGCTTGGTGGAAATGCAGAGATTGCGGAAACGAGTGGTACACTCTTATTTCAACCCGTGCCGGTGGGAGTAGATGTCCGTATTGTAGTGGATATACATTGCTCAAAGGATTTAATGACTTGGCGACTACGCACCCTGACCTTGCCGCCGAGTGGTCAGAAAGAAATTATCCTCTATTACCTGATGAGGTAAACGCAAAATCAAGACGCAATGTTTGGTGGAAGTGTAAGACCTGTGGCAATGAGTGGAAGTCCGTTATCAATGCTCGTGTAAAAGGAACAGTATGCCCGGTTTGTGCGGACAGGGCGGTTCTTGCAGGATACAATGATTTAGCCACAACGGACAGGAAACTGCTTGCTGAATGGGATTACGAAAAAAACTCTCTGCTCCCGACACAAGTGTCAAGAAAGTCGATGAAAAGTGTGTGGTGGAAATGTTCACTCGGACACTCTTGGAAAGCAAAAATCAGCGACAGAACAATTATCGGAGAAAAATGCACCGTATGCGAAAGCGAATATCGCTCCGTGTTCCCCGGCTTGGCTGTTGCCTATTACGCCAATCAAAAAGGACTAAAGGTACAGCTCGGTTCAGATAAACTATTGGGAATACCTCTTGAAACATACATTCCGCCAGAAAAGCTGGCGATAGAATTTACGAACGGCTCAGAACAGATGGAGGTTCTCAAAAGCCACTTATGCAAGCAACGAAATATAAAACTCGTAAAACTCCCTTTTAAGACAACCGAAACGGAAACGGAGTATGCCGACAGAGTAAAAGCAGTTTTCAAAAGCGTACATATCTTTATTTATTCTGATGTCGAAGCAGATGTTTCGGTAATCAGAGCAAAATACAATGAATGGAGGAAAAGATTATGAGAGAAGAAAAGTTCCATATCTATCTTAATGATGACGAATATAGCAGAGTAATACAATCACTAATGCGTTTGAAGAACAACTTGATAGCACAAGGAAGATACACCGACGGCGTTGACGATGTTCTCTGCAAGGTGCTTTCAGCCAAGAAAAGAAAGTTCAAAATCAAATATATCTAAACACGAAAAGAGACCGCCTACACGATGTAAGCGGTCTTTGATTATTTAAAGTGAGTACGACAAACTGGAATTTGTAGTTATCTATACTCATTTGGAATTTCGATATGAAATGTCTCACACAATAACTTCACATCATGCACATCATTCTCATCAAATTCGTATCCCAGATGGAACATTACTTGACTATATGGTTCAATACAGGAAACCTCTA
>ERZ773192.699-NODE-699-length-39796-cov-5.878463_pt1 | contig 39796 bp, 37 predicted proteins | sample MGYA00581010_ERZ773192 | MGnify/ENA primary metagenome ERZ773192 (study PRJEB29015, sample SAMEA2737741) | human gut metagenome | biome: human gut; feature: human-associated habitat; material: faeces | place: China | collected 2012 ...
GAGCAGGACGGGGACTTATAAAGGTCGGCGGCTCTATTGTGCCGTTTATCAATGAATTTCCGACCGATACGGAATTGTATAAACTGATGTCTACAAAAATGAATGAGCAATAAAACAAACACGGCGGAGTTGTATCAGCTCCGCCGAAAATTTTTAGGAGGACAGTATGAAAAACAAAATCACAGATAAATTATTCGAGCTTGCCTATACCGACTCTATGACGGAGGTGCAAAACCGCAATGCTTATGAGGAAAAATTAAAGAAATTGAGAAAACCAAGCAGCAACATATCCCGCATTACCGTTATTGTTATTGACATAAACGGTATGAAAGAGATTAACGACAGCTACGGGCATTTCAGCGGTGATGATGCAATTAAAACCGTTGCAAAGGCACTGAAAGATACTATTGGAACAAAAGCAGATATTTATCGTATCGGCGGCGATGAGTTTGTGTGCATATCCGAAAGCAATGTACTGCCGTACATATCACAGTTTAAGGACACCATCAGCTTTATTGACCGTGAAAAGTTGTATAAGCTGGCGGTTTCGATAGGCTATTCCAAATATCACGAAAAATATACGAAAAGCATTGACGATATTATCTGCCGTGCCGATGAGAAGATGTATAAGGCTAAAAAAGCAAAATAATATAAAAATTTCGTTTAGTCTGCCGATTGTATTTTTGACAAATATATGCTATACTAAATACATAAATCTGTGCGGAGGAATGTGTATGGATAATATAAACGATAAAATTCAGCTTTTTGAAGATAAAAAAATTCGTACTGCGTGGGACGAAGAAAATGAAGAATGGTATTTCTCTATTGTGGATGTTGTAGAGGTTTTAACCGAACAGGCAGACCATCAGGGAGCAAGAAACTATTGGAAAGTGCTTAAAAAACGCTTAAAGGACGAGGGAAATGAAACGGTTACAAATTGTAACCGTTTGAAAATGACTGCTGCTGACGGCAAAAAAAGATTAACCGATGTTGCCGACACACAACAGCTTTTGAGAATTATTCAATCTATTCCGTCACCGAAAGCAGAGCCGTTTAAGGTGTGGCTTGCCGAAGTCGGCAGAGAACGGATAGAAGAAACGATAGATCCGGAGCTTACGATTGAACGAGCACTCGAAACCTACTTAAAAAAAGGATATAGCCGAGAATGGATAAATCAGCGTTTGCAAGCTATACAGGTAAGAAAAGAACTGACTGACGAATGGCAAGACCGTGGCGTTCAAAAAGGTGTTGAATTTGCTATATTAACAGATGAAATCACAAAGGCGTGGTCGGGTATGTCAACAAGACAGTATAAAAATTTCAAAGGCTTGAAAAAGGAAAATTTACGGGATAATATGAGTACAACGGAAATTGTACTCAATATGCTTGCAGAGGTTAGCACCACCGAAATATCAAAGACAAAAGAGCCAACATCTTTTGAGGAAAACCGTTCTGTTGCCAAACAAGGCGGAAAGATTGCAAGCGACGCAAGAAAAAATCTTGAAAAGGCTTCCGGCAAATCTGTTATAACCAGCAAAAATGCAACCCAGCTTAATGCTGTTGTTACGGATGTAATTGAATCTCTTGCCGAAGATAAAAAAGAAAAATAATGTAAATACATAATGATAACACTCGTTTAATTACGGGTGTTATTTTTTTGCTCAAAATCGAGGTGATAAAAATTGAAAGATATAAAAACCAAACCGCAGACTACCACAAAAGCGGTTAAAAATGCTCCGAAATCTGTGGAACATTCGGCAAAACAAGCGGTTAAGGATATAAAGACGGTTGCAAAGGACACGCTTGTTAAAAATGTTATGGATAAGCAGCTTGACACCAAACACTCCGAACAGCCGCAGAGAGCCGAGGTTGAAGCGACCGAACAGGTGGAAAATACATATTATTCCGCCGTTGATACTGTTTACCAAAAAGGTAAACATCTTGCGGAAAACAAGTTGAAGCAGCACCATCAGCGAGTGAAAACACGGCAAAATTCAGATATGCCAAAAACACCTCAAAATGACAATGTTTCAGAGGTGCAGAACACACCCAAGCAGCCGAACAATGCTCCGAAAACAAAAGAGAGCATACAAGCGGAGCATAAACCATCTGTACCCGAAAATGCTCCAAAGGTGCAGAGCAAATCTACCGCACAGGTTAAGACCAAAGAAGCATATATAAAGTCGCATAAATCGGATATGCCGGAAAAATCAGCGGATACGGTTAAAACAAAGGCTAATTACATAAAACAGCACAAAACCGCCGAAGTTAAGGACGGTATCAAGCAAAAGCCAACCGAAATTGCACCGAAAACAAGAGAAAATACCTCTGTTTCCTCTGCTCCCACTCCAAAAACCAAAGAGCAAGCCATAAAGGACGCACGGAAAAAATATGTTTCGGAAAAGCTGAAAACAAAGGCTGAAGCTGAAAAATCTGCAAGTGAAAATTATACTTCGGATATGCCGATACATAACGGGAATTTGCCGAAAACAAATGCGGAGCTTATCAAAAGTGATATGTCAGCACCAAATGTCAATTCCGAAAATATGCTTGATACTTCTTTCCCCTCAAAATCTATGCCGAAAACAAAGGAAAGCTACATACGCTCATACGGCAAAGCTCCGTCCGACCTCATAAAAACACCGGACAGGTCAAAGATAATGCCAAAGCAAAACACGCATACCGTTACCCGAAATGTATCTGACGGAACAATGAAATCGGTCAAAACAAAGGACAGCCTTTTGAAAGGCGCAAGCAAAGCCGTAAAAACGGGCAATTCATACATTGGCAAGTCCGCAAAGAAAAAGAGCGTTAAAACCGCTAAACGGGCGGCAAAAACACAGAAAGAAATTACAAAAAAGGCTGCAAAACAAGCTGCCAAGCAAGCGAAAGAGGTTGCTCAGAAATCTGCACAAGCCGCAAAGGCAACCGTAAAAGCGGCGGTTAAAATTACGGTCAAGGTCGCTCAAATGGTTGCAGCGGCAACAAAAGCCGTTATCTCCGCACTTGCCGCACTCGGCGGATGGGCGGTGCTTTTGGTCGCTCTTATTATCGTAATCGTTGTTGCGGCAATAGCGGCATCGCCGTTCGGGATATTTATTTCCGATGAGGCGGCGGACAATGACAGTATTCCAATTTCCTCTATCGTTGCGGAATGTAATGTAGAGCTTTCAAACAAACTTGATGATATTGAAAACGCCGCAGCAGCTGACCGCAGTGAGATTATCGGTGAACAGGCAAATTGGGATTTGGTGCTTGCCGTGTTTGCAACAAAGGTTGCAGGTGTGGAAGATGACACCGTTCAAGATGTTGTCGTTATCACGGAGGATAAAAAGCAAAAGCTAAAAGATGTTTTTTGGGATATGCACGAAATAATCTCACGCACCGAAACGGTTACAAACGGCGATACCTCCGAAAAAATTGTATATATTACAATTACAGCAAAAACAAAAGAGGAAATGATAGAAAAATATCATTTTACACGCAAGCAACAGGAAGCCTTAAACACGCTTTTGGAGCAAGACGAAGTTTTAATATCGGCAACACAATCGCTTGCCATATCCGACGCTACGGCACAGGATATTTTGAAAAATCTGCCCGATAGTTTATCGGCAGAACGAAAGAAAGTCATAAAGGCGGCTTGCTCATTGGTCGGAAAGGTCAATTATTTTTGGGGCGGTAAATCGTCTGCTATCGGCTGGGACAGCGAATGGGGCAAGCTGAAAACAGTATCGGCAGAAGGCAGTAAAACAACCGGGACGAAAAGACCTTTCGGACTTGACTGTTCGGGGTTTGTAACTTGGAGCTTTATCAATTCCGGCTTTTCGGCAAACGCTATCGGACACGGAACGCAAGGGCAAATCGTAAAGTGCAGCCGCATCTCGTGGAGCAACGCACAAGCCGGAGATTTAGCCTTTTACGGCGATTTGTCCCACGTCGGAATTATCGCCGGGAAAGACACAAGCGGAAATATCCTTGTTATCCATTGTTCGAGCAGCAATAATAATGTTGTCATAACCACAAACGGCGGTTTCGGCTTTGCGGCACGACCGAGCTGTTATTAAGATTGGAGGAAAAATAAAAATGATTTTTAAGAAAATATTTATAGGTATATCGCTTATATTGTCATTATCGGCTACGGCGGCATTTGCAAGCGAACTGCCGTTTAATGATGTTACGGAACAAACACCGTATTATTCTGCCGTTGACAGGCTTTGTAATATGGGCATAATCAGCGGCTATGAGGACGGAACATTCAAACCGAACAATAAAATATCCGTAGCCGAGGGCATTACCCTTGCTGAAAAGCTGTTCGGAGATACCTCTGCTCTGCCGCCAATTTGGTCGGAATGGTTTTCTGATAAATGCGGCTGGAATAATCATATTGAGTTGAACGGTTATCCGTTTCGTGGTGATTATAGTGCTGTGATGACATACGAAACTGCGTCGGAGCTATTACTGAAATTAAATAATTTGACGCCTATAAATGCGGCTATGTGGAACACTGATGTAAAATACGGCGGTTTTTCGGACTATACAAACACAATGTATGTGCGAGGTTACGAAAAACGCACTTCTTATTGCGGTATCACTCGTGCCGAGTTTTGTAATATGCTTGTATTTATGCTCGATTATGACGGCGAATATGTTATCCCAAAGTCAAAAGAACCGATTATAGAGCCGGAAATATACGGGGGCAGCATTACAAACAGCCGAGAAACTATATTAAACGCCCAAAGCGAAATGATATGTGTTCCGGAATTTGTCCGAAAAGAATTTGCCGAGAGCGGCTATCGTCTGATACTTGTTTCAAATGATAATTGGACAGAATTATTTGATAATAAATATTCGGGCATCTACAATTCGCAGAAAAAAGCAATATACATACGAATGGGATATTACAGCAGTATTCCCCACGAGTTCGGGCATTATATACAGAGCGTTTTGCCAAATCATAATATAGCCGCCGATGAACGGCTGAAAAATCAGCTTGCGAAGTTAAAATTCACAGGCGATGACTATTTTATGACAAATGACGAAGAATTTTTTGCAGAGGCATTTGCGGAATACTGTAAAAACGGTAATCGGTTGAAAGAAAACTGCGAAGCGGTTTATACCTATATAGATCATGCGTTAAATACCTTTTCAAACCTATATCAATAAGCACAGACGGGAAGCGGGACAACTGCTTGCTTCCCGTGAAATTTTAATTAAATGGTATAATATATAATGGGGTAAAAAATTCAAAATTGGAGGTGAGCGAAATATGCAGGAGGAATACGGATATGTACGGGTATCCTCAACCGACCAAAATGAGGACAGGCAAATGCTTGAAATGAAAAAACTCGGCATAAAGCAAAGTAATATCTTTTTAGATAAGCAGTCCGGCAAGGACTTTAACCGACCAAGCTATCAAAAATTGCTTACAAATCTGAAAAAAGGCGATTTGCTCTATGTAAAATCAATAGACAGGCTCGGCAGAAACTATAAGGAAATACAAGACCAATGGCGGATACTTACAAAGGATATGGAGGTTGATGTTGTTGTAATAGATATGCCGATGCTCGACACAAGGACATATAAAGACCTAATGGGAACATTTATTGCCGATTTGGTGCTGCAAGTGCTGTCATTTGTTGCGGAAAACGAGCGTGTTAATATCCGCAAACGACAGGAAGAAGGCATACGGGCGGCAAAGCTGAAAGGAATAGCTTTCGGACGACCGATGATAACGGCACCGGATAATTTCGGCGGTTTGGTTAAGCAATGGGAACGAGGTCATATACGGGCTGAAGATGTGGCAAAAGAGTGTAATATGAGCATTGCCACATTCTACCGCAGGCTTCGTGAATACAGACTTGCAAAATAAAATCTACTATCAAAAAGTACACCTTTTGATAGTAGATTTTTTTATGCCAAAATATCGTTTTTCACTTGTTTTTACGAGAATATTATACCAAAAATCTCTCCGAATGTCAACATATCGGAGCAATATTTAATCAAAATAAGGTTTTGCAAAAGGTGTACTTTTTGATATAATTATAAATGATTCTAGAAAAATTTTAGGAGATGATGTCAGTGAAGAACAAAAAAAGAGATTTAAAAAATGTAGATATAATTCATAGATGTTTAAAACATAAGATTTCAGAAAAAGAAATTGAGAAAATCTTAACAGTTGAAACCTGTCGTACTGCATTTAATATGTTGTCCATCGAAAAAAAGCTTGAATTCATTCTTAGTTTAAGACAGTTATGGAATAATTATAAAGAAACAACGGACATTGATTGCTCTGTAGAAGCTATACAGAATCGAAATCGCATCTAAACAAAAAATGGATTAGATATTGATATAGCATGAATATTGTTTTGCTTAAATATACTCACTCCATGTAAATATCTTATCAACTTGGAAATACAATATAGTCTAGGTGTCATAGTCTATGCGTAGACATCATAAGTAAACCTTTTGGGGATATAGTATACAGATAATTAGAAAACATAAATATAATAATTTACTCATTTATAAATGCTCTGTAATTTTTTCAAATAAATGCTCTGTAATTTTTTCAAAAACAATTGATTTTTTTAAACATTTGTGATATAATATATTATTAAATGCAGTCGTTTAAATATGTGATACATATTTAAAGTATTGACAACCTGTAGATTGTTTACTGATATGACAACTAAATACTGTTTGAAATATAAATGTTTCATGTAATAAAGGGTGAAGAATTTGTTTTTAATTATAAAAGATGCCGATGATAGGATGAAAGTCAAAAATTTGTATTTGCAGCATAAAGATAAATTATTCGGTGTTGCTTTCAGTATATTGCATGACAAGTCCCTTGCAGAAGAGGCTGTCCATGATACTTTTGTGAGAATAATTGAGCATTTACATAAAATTGATGAAAGTAATATTTATAAAACAACTACATTTTTGGTTATTATATGCAAAAATATTGCAATTGATATTTATAATAGCAACAAAAAAATATCGAAAATTGAAGTGATGGGCGATGAGCTTGATTTTATAGGTACCGACTCTGATAATAATCCATTGAACATACTCATTACAAATGAAAGTATTAGAATACTGATAGATTCAATTAAACAATTAAATCCAATTTATCGCGATGTATTATTGCTGAAATATGATTCATGCCTTAGCAACGAGGAAATTGCTCATCTTTTGCAAATTTCACAAGCTGTAGTGAGAAAAAGATTAGAAAGAGGAAAAAAGTTGCTTATCAAATTCATAGAAAGGAATGAAGAGCTATGAAAATTAATGAAATAAAAGATAAGACCCTTGATAATTTGCTCTATTATGCAGCACAAGAAGCGAGCAAGGAATTAGTGGATGAGATGCCTGCTCCAGAAAGCGTTGAATTTTCATACGAGCATGAGAGGAAAATGAAAAAGCTGTTTAAAAACAGCAAAAAAATCTCGACAAAAAGTTATTTAAAGCGTGCATCCGCAATTGTAGCTGTTTTTATTATTATTTCAGGAATTTCAATCGCTAGTGTACAAGCATGGAGAATTCGATTTTTGAACTTTATAATGCATATTACTGAAAGCAATACCAAACTTCGTTATAAAGAAAATGATACAGAAAGCAGCTCATATTCAGCGGATGATGTTAATTTGGAATATGTGCCAAATGGTTTTAAGCTATCGGAAAGTCGTAACAGTAGCGGAAAAATTTATTTGAGATTTGAAAACAAAAATTTGACATTTTCTTTATATATTAGACAGTTGGACTCTACCTTAAATGTTGATACCGAAAATGCAGATGCAAAAGTAATCAAACTTAACGGAAAGGATGCATTTATAACAGAAAAGGGAGATATAATCTCGATAATATGGAACAGTGAAACAAAATCCTTTGCATTATCCGGTAATTTGTCTGAAGAAGAAATTATTAAAATCGCTGAAAATATAAAAAACTAAATATAACTCCAAAATTGTCACAAGGCTCTTCTTTGATTTTATGAGAACTAAATAAAGTAGTGCGTTTTCAGATTAATGCTTATAAGAAAGAAAAATATTTGTTAAAAGGGATTTAAATAGCGTATCATTTATTTGTAATGATACGCTATTTTTCTGTGCATTTTGGTGATTGTCAGCTGATATTTTAGATTTTGAAAACCATATACTATGTTTTCAAAATAATAAGATATTTATTTGTTAGCCGCACTATTGGTAATAACAACCTCTTGTTTTTCGCTGTTCCACTTAACGCTTGCACCGAGTTTTTCACTGATGATGTGAATTGGTGTATAGGTGCGGTCATTTTCGATAAATGCAGGACTGTCAAGTTTAACATTTTCTCCGTTTACAATGGCATATTCTGCATCAATTGTGATAAGGATTGTTACATCCTCATTCACTCCGTTTTGACCCTTAATTGTAACAAGTGATTTTTCACTGTCCCACAAAACCTCGGCACCGAGATTTTCGGCTATGAAACGAGTAGGAAGCATTGTGCGGTCGTTTACAATTTTCGGAGCAACATCATTTGTTTTTAATTTTCCGAAAACGTAAGCGTCTTTTTGACCAATGGTAAGGATAATATCATTATTTGAGCTGACATTTGATTTTTCTGCCCAAGCCGCGTAAAGAGTTAATGACTTTGTTACCTTTTCGGAAAAATCATACTTTGTTTTCAATTCTTTGTCAGTGTACCAACCGTCGAAAGCAAAGCTTTCTTTTGTTGGAGTTGCAGGTTCTTTAAGTGTAGTGTTTTTCGACACCCGCTCAGCGTTTATCTTGCTGCCGCCGTTGGTTTCAAACGAAACAGTATAGGTCGACGTTGAATGTCCACGACTGCCGCCGCTTGACTTGGAATATAGTTTCGTTTCTCCTGTCAAGGTTTCATAATTATCCGTATCGGTTGGCGTAAATAACCATTTATAATATGTATTTGCGTTAACAACGGTTGTATCTGCAATGTCCGCACCATCGTCAGTTATCCATTTTACTGTACCCGATACATTAAAGGTTGAATCTATTGCAGTAATTGCAGCATCGGCAAGAGTCTTGCCCCACGAGGTAATCGGCGTATATTTCGGTGTTCCTGTTGGCTTGGCTTTGGCAATGGTCCATGTTATTCTAACAGTGTCCGCCGTATTGTCTGCCCATTTGTCCATTTTGGGTGAAACAAAGATTTTATATGTACCCGCCTTTGTTTGAACATTATTTCTAATATTCATTTTTTCGGGATCATACCCAATCACTTTTGCCGTTTGCTCCGTGCCGTTATATGTATATGTGCCATCAACGGAAAGAGTGGGTTTATCGGGCGCTGTTATTACAGATGTATGTATTCTTGTATAGCGTGCTTCTTTGACAAATTCATCGGTGCGCTGCGTATATTGGTCTATAAATGCCGGCAGCTGCGATATCGTGATCTCTTCAAATGTCGATTTGTTATAAATATTTGTTTCATCTGTTTTTAAATAATCTTCATCAATATAATATTCACCGTCTTGTACATTTTGAGGTATGTCTGCCGAAAGGGTGCTGATGTTTGTTTTCTCATCATAATTAACCGACAGCATAAATTCTTCGCTATGCGAGCCCGAGCGCTTAAAATATTTTCCGTCAAATGCGCTGTAATCTCCAACTTCTGTTGCTTGTCCGCCGATAAGAGATATGGTTTCGTAATTGTCCGCCTCAGTATATGTTTTAATCGCGTGTATCGGATTATATTGTACCTCAACATCATATGTCATTATATAGGTTTCATATTTATGAGAGTATGTATATCCGCTGTTTTGAATAATATTTTCGGTACGTTCTTCTATGAGCATTGTGTTAGCATCATCTTTTATTACTGAACCTATCTGACGCAGACTTTTAATTAATGTATCATGTTTTTGCTGCATTTCCTTTGTTTTTTCTTCATAAGAAGAAATATCCAAATAACCGTCTGACGATGCAGTTTGTTTGTAATTAGTCACAATGGTATCTGCACCGTCTATATCTTCATGGATTGTTACGTTAATGTACATTTTTATTTGAGTATGTGTTATATTGGGATCTATGGTAATGGTCGGAATATCATAATTTGCAAAGACATTCACATTTATACCGAAAAATATAATGCACAGAAATGATGTTAGCAGCTTATTATTTGTTCGTTTCATATAATTCGCCCTTTCTGAATTTTTTTATAATTGTTTCAGTTATTTTAGATTTTTAGAGTGGAGATAACAACTCCACTCTAAAAATCGGTATAGCAAAACAAATCATACATCTAACGATATTTTTATTAGCTTTTATTCCATATGTTTTGCACATCTCTATATTATTATTTCATTATGTTTTATAGTTTTGTACAAGAGGCAAACAAATGCGCTCACCTCTCGCAACAATAATCTACAATTAGCTCAAATAAGCTATAATATGATTGTACCCAAGAGAAAATTAAAATTGTTTTCTAAGAAGCAGATGTTATTCTGCCTCTATAACTATTTAACTAATTATGTTTATCTTATATACGGCCAAATAAAGCCATCTGCACTGCCGGATTTAGACCATATTGTTTCCCAATTGACCATGTCCCAATTATTATTATTATACTTAACAAATGATATCATATTACCAAATGAATTTTCAGTAACATAATAGACACGTGCGTTATCTTTAGAATACTCCATTACTTTGAGATAATCTATTTTATCTATCATATTCGTAAGTTTATAGAGTTCAGAAAATTCCTGCCCATGACGTGCGGTCAGGATTTCACATTTGATGAATGAACCCAACCAAAATAATACGAAAAATGAAATGATAATAGTCAATATAATTATTATTCTTTTCTTCTTCACAATACAACCTCCTTTTATATTCCCATTAATCTGCGTACATAGTAATAGTTATCTCTTGCAAAAGTGCCAAAATTATTCGGCTTAGGATTAGCATTGGGCGATGTTTTTTCATGGCCCAAATTATACACCGTTGCCACGATTGCTGTTCTTCCACTAATTTCTGGATACGAATTTTTCCAAATATCCTGTATATAAGCGCAATAGGCTGCAGCATATCTAATACTAATTTCAGGGTTTTCTAACATTTTAGCCCGTGCCATTGTTTCAGTGCCATTTACAAATCCAATTATAGGTATATTCCACCCCCCATCTGCTGCAGTGATACTTAACATATATCCTTGTTCTTCTAAAAATTTAGCTGTTGAAACTTTTACTTGAGCAACACCAATAGATGTGTCAATTCCATAAAAACCGCCTATTCCATCTGTTGCATCATCTATCCAGTTTACATTCAGCCTCTGTTCTGCGTATATCGTTGCCGCTAAGATTCCCGGGTTAACCCCAAATTCTGCTGCTGCATTTATTATAAATTGTGAATTATCTGTAATGACTCTATCGGCATCCTTTTTTGAACGCTTTCCTGTAGGATCTTTGTATTTAATAGGGTTGTTCATACAATAAGCGTACAAATTCCCACTTTGCATAATGGCAGAAATATCTGGCATGGTACCATCTTCCTCACCATAAATGCAATTTTGGGGATTCCAATTTGTATCCATGGACATAAAGCGACCAAGTTCTGGAGCATAGTAGCGGTTGCGCAAATAAATCAATCCTGATTCATTATCAAGATATTCTCCACAATATCTGTACGGATTAGTATCCCCGGTATTATTGTCTTTACTGTTTCCGTAAGCATCATAATCATATGTTTGCATTATTTCTCCGTTGCTTACAAGAGAAACAATATCGCCATGTCCGTTTTTAAACATATAATTTGTACCATCTTGCGATGCTCTTGCAAAAACACCCTGCATCCCGATATAGTTGGTTGCGGTAAAAGCTGTACCTACTGCTTCATTTGATATATGATCTCTGTCCCAATAATATTTAGTAGTAATGCCTCCATTAGATTTGGCTGTACGCGCACCATTTCCGTTATAGGTATAATTTGTTGTTGCACCACTGGTATCTTTATACTGTATTAATTGATTCCAATCATTATACATGTATTCTACCATATTTTCATCAATTTGTCCAGATACAAGTTTACTAACCGTATTGCCATTGGCATCATATGTATAATTACTAACCGCTTCAAAGAAACCACTGAAATTTTCACTGTTACCCGCAACATATTCAGTTTCCTGCAATAATTGATTATTCATATTATAGGAATACGTGAAATTATGCGTTGACAATTCGTTTATGGTGTAGTCTGTTCCATTTTGCGTAAAGGTATATTCATAATCTGTCGGATGAACAATATTCTTTGTCATAATATTGTTGCTTGCATCAAACGTATATGATGTCGCTGTGTTATCCGGCTCGGTTGCGGAAACTAATCTTCCTATCGCATCATATGAATAAGTTGTTATTTTTTCAACTCCATTTGATAAATCAGTTTTTTGTGTTTGATTGCCGATTAAATCGTATGTATAACTATACTGATTAATTATATTACTATTTGAAAGTTTATTTACCTGAGATATTAATCTCAAAGCGTTATCATAGGTGTATTGTGTACTTCCCTCCGGATATGTCACTTTGCTGATAGTACCAAATTGAGTATAATCATAGTCAGCTATTGTGGAACTGCCTTTTTTTATAGTATCCACTCTGTTAAGACCATCGTATGTATAAGAGTATGAGTTTCCGGCATAATCAACCACACCGATTATATTTTTAGCATTATTATACGTGTACGATATAGTTTCCCCATCCGGTGTTGTTATACCAGACAAAAGATTATTGTCAGTGTATGTATATGCTGTGTTTCCGGTGGAATCATTTATTGATAGCACATTGCCGAAGTTATCATATGTATAATTCACGCTCAAAGTAGATGTGTGTTTGTTTAACAATCGGTTCATGTTGTCGTAAGAATAGTTCGTTGTCTGTCCTTTTTTATCTTTGTATGTAATCATATTTCCAACTTTGTCGTATGCGAAGTACTCCGAAAGCTCCATTGCATCTGTTGATTTCAGCAAACGTCCGAGTTTGTCATATTCATGCAGATATATATTGCCGCCGTTTTTAGTTCTTTTAATTAGATTACCAAAAGAGTCATACTCATATGTTTCGATTTGATTGAGCTGATTTTTTGTGCTTATAAGCTGATTCTTATCGTTATATGTGTTAATAATATTTCCGTTATTTGCATCGGTTGTCTTAACAACATTACTTCTGTAATCATATGTATAACCAATTGTATTCAATCCGGCAGCGGTATTTTGTTCCTCTTTAATTAATCTGCCAAATATATCATACAGTGTTTTGCTTGTTTTTCCGGCATTGTTTATTGTTCGGATAAGGTTATAATCATCAAATTGAATATTGTATTGTCCACAAATGACGTCATTGGAATCATATTGCATTAATGATGTCACTCTATCAAAAACATCATAATTATATATAGAGTAATTCCCTATAGCATCGGTAACCTTTGTAAGTCGATGTCCGGAATATTGATTGGTTGACAAAGTTTTTTCGCTTCCATTAGCAGTTTTTTCGCTTTGCTTTATTTGTCTGCCAAGATCATCATAATAAGCAATAACTGTATAAACATCATTCGTTGTAGTAGTGATTTTGTTGCTGCCACCGTTTGCTCCGGATAAGGTATATTCAATATCTATCGTAGAATCATCCGGGTAAACCGTCCATGTTGGCCAACCATTATTGTTGTAACCATAATAAGTTGTTCGTCCAAGTGCATCAGTTGAACTTGTGACTAACCCCAATTCGTTATGAGTTGATGTAGAAGTGAAGTCCTGTGCTGTACCTAAAGAAAAATCTGTTGTATTTGTTTGGACATTTTTTATTGTGGTGCTTTCTATATAAGTTTTGCTTGTATCATAGCCATAATCAGTTTGCAACAGCAATTGGTACTCCGAACTGGTTAATGGCATTTCATATAAACATTCACTTGTCACATTACCCGGCTTTGCCGAATCACCATACGTAAATTCTTTTTTTGTTTTTCTATCTGAATATGTAATTTCCGTAGATAGAATTTTTGTTTTATCAGCAGATAACGTATTAACAGTCTCCAATGCATTATCTGTGTCGGCATATTCTATTGTTTTTGTCGGGATATAATACGTTGATGATGTATATTCATACTTAGTCTTATTGCCAAGAACATCTATATAAGCACTTATTGCGCTTTTGCCTGAAATATATTCATAATTTTCACTACCACTGCTTTGGATTGCGTTTCCGTTGATTCGCCAGTGATTCTTAGTCGCCAACTGATTATATGAATTATACGTATATGTTGTTAGTGTGGTGCTTTGGGTGTTTGCCGGTTCCTTCAATTTCATCTTTTCTAATCCATCAGAAATGAAATAGATGACTGGATTTGATAAATTTCCCGATGAAAAAATATTTGTTGTTGTATTATTTATAAGACGGCTACCTGCAAGAACAAATTTTTCGTCTGAATCAGGACTAAATCTAAAACTCACCCTTTGCCCAGACGTATTAGTAGTTTTCATCAAATAATAAATATTTCCATCTACTGCTCTTTGTATAGTGTATGCGCCCGTGGATAGATAACTGCTATTGCTTAAATATGGTCTCATTGTTTGAGATGAGTTAAATCTATAAACAATAGGGGTTGTTCCAGCCGAATAATCAAATTCACAAATATAATCATAGTCATATATAAATGTTCGCGTTCCCATGGTAAAACCACCGCTCATACTATAATTATCAAGCGAACTAAATGATTTGCTCGTGATGGTATTATTCGTCAAATCATATTCGTATATATTTCGTCTATTGTTGTAGTATATCTTATTATTGTTTTGACACACATACACAAATGAATAGCTTGAACTAACAGATATATTGCACGAATTAAATGTCCAACGCGAGTTTGTTGAGGCATTCGGATTATATATAGCATGATAGATTGTGTTTCCGTTTCTATACCATGAATAGAATTTTGAATTTGTGTAATTCATATTATTCATTGAAAATTTAACAGTACCTATTTCAAGTTCTCCAGCATCATTCCATGTTTCATTAATTGTGTTATATGATTTTGCAACAAGTTTATATGGACTACTTGTCGTTCCATTTCCTGTTACGTACATTATGTAGATGTAATTTCCCGCACTCTTTATCTGAGCTGATGATGGTATGTTTTCATCTAAAGCAGGAAGTATTTTTTTGTCGCCAGTATCGGGATTTAAACTATATAAAAATAATTTATTTGATGAGCTATTGCTGTTCTTTGAGACATTTCTATAACCCAAATAAAATATTTTATTTCCTGATAATGCTTGCCATGTTGTATTTCCGTTATTGACATAATACTCATTTTGCGAGTTTGATGTGTTGTAGGTTTGTTCTTTTACTTTATTGTGCTTATAGTCAAAAGTAGAAATAGTCGCTTTGCCATTCTGCCTTGTGATACAATAATAATTAAACGATGAAGAGTAGACATAACCAGTATAATTGTAAGAGGTATATGTGTTATCATCGTTTGGATTTACATTTAAATAGCTGTAGGGATAACCGGAATAATCATTTTCATATTCATATGTTCTTTCAAAGCCACTTGAATCACTAACTTTGGATATTTTATATACTTCATACCAGTCTACCAAAGTAACTTCCGGAACATAGTATGAATAGGCACGTCTTGCCTTTTCATATTCATAATATATATGACCGCCTGTCGGTAAATCTACTTGCGTCAAAGAGAATATGCTGCCATTTACGCTATATGTTTCCTCATTGTAGCTGTTGTAAATATGAGATATTTTTTCATCATAAGAATATTTTGTTGTGTAATTCTCTGCATCAATAAATTTAGACACAATATCTACTGTACCATTTAGGCTTTCAACTCGATCTAAATATATTTGCGCATAGGTGGTGTTGTTCATTTTAACATTTAATTTTTTTACTTCTTTACCATGCATGGTTGTGGATATATCGTAATCTATATTAATAATTCGTCCCATGCTGTCGGTAATACTCGTTAAAGCTATAATTTTGGAACTGTAATACGATGGAGTAAAGATATAGTCCAAAAAAGAACCACGATAGTAGTCCATTTCGCTCCAAGTGAAATTTATTTCATTATTGAAATTATCTTTTATTTTTTTGATATAGCCATAAGTTCCATCAAATATTTCAACTCTTCCATTGGAATATGTTAACTCATAATCCTTTGTATCAGCTTTACGCACCAGCGTCATGTCAGAAAGCTGATAGTTCTCTAATGTTAATGTTACATCTGATGATGGGTTATTGTGCATGCTGTCGTGTGCAATCCTGTATGAACTACCATCGGCAAATCTAAGTTGGGTTCTTTTGCTATATCCATACTTATCTTGTGTTTTAATAATTGTTGTGAATCCAAAACTCCATCCTACTGCAAAATTATTGAAATTAATCTTGCGCTCAGCTGTATTTGTGCTTTCAAATTCATTGTTTGTTAAAACTGCATCTGATGAGTTATATTGAATATCCAAATTAAGATCAAGACCATTTCTTCCTTCTAACGATATAAGATTTTTGGTATAAGTAAGTGCACCTGTAGCTTCGGATACATAATCATTGTTATTATTTAAAACATTATAAACCGAACTGACGGGGTCAACTTTAAATTTATCTGGTATTTCAGATGAAGCAGAGAGCGTTGCCAACTGTTCATCATTTAATTTAACAGTAGTAGCATCGTTGAATTCATCCTGAGCATCAGAAATAGTATTTTCATCATTTTGTTGCATTTTCTCAGTTTCGTATGTTTCATTTTCAACGCTTATATAAGGGTTGTTATTAATTTCATCAAGTATTGCTTGTTCTTCAACTGATATATTTTCATCAATTATATCAACCTCATTAGTTGTGTCATCTTCCGACAGATCCAAATTTGAAGTGCTACGGTTAAGTCTTTCCTGCAATGCAGAAGAGGCATTATTATTTGATATAGTATCTGCAAAAGCTATAGGAAGTGTGTTTAATAGCATTGCAGAGCACAGCACAAAAGTATTTAATATTTTCAAAATTCCACTTGTTGAGTGGTGATTTTTCTTGCTATTGTTTGTTGAAATTGAGTGCTTGTTCATAAAAAATCCTCCTTTATTTTGATATATTTTAGTATAAAAATACAACGATAATATTATTGTTTAATTCACTAATGTCCCTGTCAATAAATTTTGAGCAGTTTTTAATACTTTGTATGTTTTACCGTTATCCAAGCCGTTCTTGTAATACAGATAATCACCATCAATATTTAGCCATGAGGCACTATCATTGCATATTTTTACAAAGGTCATTGTATTGTCTTCAGATAGACTCCCTCTGTATATTTTCCCGCCATCAGACCAGTTGCTAAAATATATATTACTTTCATCGGCAACTATGTACCGTGCGTCAATATCATTTCCGATAACTACATATGATGTATCTTGCAGCCTGATAAGTCTTCGGTTAGCGTTGAAATATAATATGTTATTAAAATTACAAAGCCAAGAGACTGCATTAAGTGATTCTGTATTATCAACCTTGTTTTGATTTTTATATAGCTTACCGCAATCTCTTATATTCGAGAAATAACGATCGTTAAATATAGAAACTTCAAATGCTTTTCCGAGTGTTTTGTTACTATTTCCCGAAATTTCGAGCGTAAAGCTATTGTCGGTTATGGTAGGTGCAGAAATTTTCAAATAATATTGTTTAGGATATGCTAAATATATACTATCTGACAATGGGATATCAGTAAGTCCTGATATATTCTTTTCGTACAATTCTGCATTATAATTCGATGATATATTAATTCTATATTGTCCCGTTAATTTAGGAACGAATTTATACCAAGCGTTATCAGAGGAGTTAAACGATAAATAAAGGACTGTATCAGTGTTAATGTCTATGGCATTTGTCATATCATCATTGTTGCCGTCAGATATAAAACCCGAAATACAATATGGAGTTGTGCGCTGTCTGCTGCTCGAATTTCCTAATTGACCATAATTGTTATAACCCCAAGTCAAAACCTGACCATTACCATTTAGTGCAACACTATGAAAATTGCCGGATACAACTTTATCTATGTTTTCAATATTTGTTTGTATAGGCGCATTACCGTTTGATGTATCTGATGTTCCTAACTGATGATGGTTATTGTATCCCCATGCATAAACTTTACCGTCTGTATCCACAGCCAAAGTAGAATTATATTTGTTTGAAATATAATCAAAGCTGATTGTATTATTAAGCTGCTGTGGGACAGTTGACTGTGTATTGCTTGCGTTTCCTAATTGACCATAATTGTTATAACCCCAAGTATATATTTGCCCGGAATTTGATAGGGCGGTGGAGTGATAATAACCTGCTGATATATGGGAAATGTTTGATAAAGCCGTAACACAAGTAGGAACGCTAACTGCTGTTGTATTTCCTAAGCCAAGTTGTCCTCTGTTGTTGTAACCCCAAGTCCAAACGCTTCCGTCAGATTTTAATGCCATGCTGTAATTGTTTCCGGCAGAGATGGCAATTATATCATTTAAAGATGTAATCTGAACTGGAGAAGTCTTTTGTACTTTCGTATTATCACCTAATTGACCGTAGTTATTATATCCCCAAGACCATACTGTTCCATCTGATTTAAGCGCCAATGTATGATAGTATCCTGCTGAAACAGCTGTAACATCGGACATATCATCAATTTTGCTTGGAACATTACTGTCTGCTATTGTACCGTTGCCAAGCTGCCCTCTGTTATTATATCCCCAAGTCCACACATTTCCTGTACTGTCTAGCGCTACACTATGGTGGTATCCACAATCAATTTGAGTGATGTTTTGTAAATTACTGATTCTAATAGGACTTTCACCGTTGGCATTGTTGCCATTTCCCAACTGTCCTTTGTTGTTTAAACCCCATGAATATACAATGCCGTTGCTGTCAACCGCTAAACAATGTCCATATCCGGCAGAAACATTAATTATATTATCTAAATTAATATTAATTGGGATGTAACTTTCTGTAACAGATCCGTCGCCAAGCTGTCCGTAATTATTATATCCCCATGTGTATACTTTTCCTAATCCGTCAATTGCTCCTGAATGATAATAACCCGCGGTAATATATGAAGCATTATCTATTACTCCCAGTTTTGTAAATGCATTAGCATTAACTGTTGAATTAATTCCAAGTTGTCCATAATTATTATAGCCGCAGCCAAAAACCTCACCTGTTGAATTAACAACTAATGAATAGTTATATCCCGCTGAAACCTTTGAAGCATTTTCGTATTCGATTATGACAGGTGCATTGAACTGAGTGGAGTTCCCGACGCCTAATTGTCCATAATTATTATATCCCCAGGAGACTAAATCACCATTTCTGTTTATTGCCAAACAATGATAATATCCGGCGTCGACTGTTGTATATGTACCATTTATACTTGTAGGCACTGTTTGATTGCTTGTTGTGTTGTTGCCTAATTGCCCATATGTATTATCGCCCCAAGTCCATATGGTACCGTTTGTATCCAAGGCAACAGAAAAAGCTTCTCCTGATGAAATTTGCTCTATACTTGTCAATTCAGGTATAACATTTGCTGTTCCGGTTGTTCCGGCTCTCCCTAATTGTCCTGATGTGTTAGCACCCCAAGTCCATACATTACCGTCTGCATCAAGAGCCATACTGTGTTCATATCCTGCGCATATTTGAGTTATATTACTTAAACCTATGACCTGCATTGGAATATTCGAAACTGCACCGCCGCTTATACCAAGTTGCCCGCTCGCATTATTTCCCCATGCCCATACTGTTCCGTCTGACTTTAGTGCGAGACAATGATTTGTTGAAACAGAAATATCCACAATGTCATTTAAAGAGGATATTTTATGCGGAATACTTGAATCTTCAAAGCTCCCATCGCCAAGTTGTCCGTACATATTGCTTCCCACTGCCCATACCGTGTTGTCGTCTTTTAAAAGCAATGTTATGTATCCTGCTGTTTCAATTTTAGCATTTCTATATGTTTGAAATAGTTGCCAGCTTGTGTTATTTGAAATGGAATTGTCTTTAATCATATCAGGAACAAAATCAATATTTTGAATGTCAGTAATACTAATATTATTCTGGATATTGTTGAGATTTACTTTTTTTGCTTCCTTAATATATGGCTCTAATGAAGAAAGTTTATCAGATGTATTATATAAGAGTCTTTTTATATCATGAATGTCTTTCCTTTCAGATATATTTTTCAATTCTGATAATGCTCTTGTTACATATGCGGTGGCGATAGATGTACCAGATAGCACTCCACGCTTGTTGTTAGGAAATGTACTTTCCACATTTCTTCCGCAGGCTGCAATATCCACTTTTTCGGGACCATAATTTGAAAAATATGATAAGCCATTGTCGTGATTAGTTGATGCAACCGAAATTATATTTGGCAAATCGTAAGAGGCAGGATATATGGGACTTTTATCAATATTGTTACCACCGTTCCCAGCAGAACATACAAATAAAATATCTGGATTGTTTTTAATTACATCATACAAAACCAAATCATTATTACTACATCCCCAACTGCAATTAATTATTTCAGCTCCATTTGAAATGGCAAATTGAATAGCATTAACTAACGTAATTGTGTCAGATTTTCCGTCTTGGAAAGCACGTAATACCATAATTTTAACATTATCATTTGTAGCAGTATCTAAATTACTTAATCCGCCGATTATCCCTGCAAGATGAGTACCATGTGTCATATCATTTGCCCATGCATAATCGTATACTGTTGAGTTATTGTCAATACAATTCCAACCGTTTATATGTCCATCATCCGATGACCATAAGTTGTTCTGCAATTCTGTATTATTTATATCAATGCCGGTATCAACTAAGGCAACAATAGCAGTATGAGTTTCATTATTACTATCGGAAGTTTGTCCGATATTTTTGCTAATTGTGTCTGATATAATCATAGATTCGGCATTATCTTCTGCATTAAAATCATTTAAACAAAAATTATTTACAGGCTGTACAAATCCAATATCTTCATCTGTCATTAAAGAATTAATGAATGTATCATTGTCAATATCAGAACATAGATTTACAATACTGTAATCGTTAATCCATTCCTGTACAGATACATCATCTGAACTTAGTGTTTTTGCAGTATCAGCTGTTTTATCAATAGTTGTATCTGCCTTTGCGATGTTAAACGCCGTTTGTGATTGTTCTTTTATTTGACTAATACTTTTATCGTTTTTATACTTTATAATATACTGCCGAGAGTTTATATTACTTGCCACAGTTTCATCCAAGTCAAGAATCATTTCAGCTTCAATCTCATTGATATTACTGTTTTGAAGCATATTTTCGGAAAATGCATTTATGCTAATACATTGAGATAAGAACGTAACAAATAAAATAATTATAGGTAATTTGTTTTTCATAGTACATAAATCCTTTCTTATGTTCAAAATGGGTAGAATGCAATTCAAATCATTCTACCCATCGGGGCTTAAATTTTCAATTTATAAGAAATATAAATATTAATTCTCAAAAGTCATTGTGTATTCAATTCCATCATCCCCCTGAATTATAATATAATATTCCGCCCCTTCGCGTGTATCTATTAATTCTTTATCAATTGCAATGGTTTTCAAAACATCGTCAATACGTTCCATGACTTGCACATGAATTTCTTCGCCTAATATTTGCTCTGAATTTATAAACAATTCACCAGTACTATCCATAACAATTTTAAAACAATCAACATCGTTTATATTATTTATTTTTCCGTGAATAACGCTATTATTTCTCAGTGTAGGCCACATTGGCATATGGTGATAAGGCTTGTAATTATCTTCTGGAACTGATTTAGTGTATATTAGTGCATCACCAAACGGAACCATAGTATTAAAGCTTTCCCATGTGAAGGTTTTAAATATATCACACGAATCATAATATGCTTGATCTACATCTCTGCTAAATGATAAAGTTTCGTTAAATTGCGGTTGAACACTTCCCTCAACGATTTGTAAATCGACCATTGATATTGAATTATTTATATATATATATGAAGGTATAAGCAACAGAAGAGGTTCTTCTTCATTTGTTAGATTTAACGTGTTGCTTTCAACATTTAGTGTACCTAACTTGAATAATCCTTCTTCATATTCATCATCATACATTGCAGTCATACTTGCTATAGCTTTTGGGGTTGTATTGCTCTGTGCTGAAATACTATTAGCCAAAGCGATACTATCCGCTTGTACCCTGCTATTACGCTTTAAAGAATTATTCATCTCTGGTACAACTTCAGATGAAATATTTCCAGTGTTTTGTAATAAATTTAACGCAAACTGTGTTATTCCGCCTTGTTCAACATTATCTAAAGATAAACTGTCTACGATAGATATATCTTGCAAAACATCATCGGATAAATTGTCTGAAAGGTTATTACTGTCTACACTAATATCTCTTATATTTCTTGTCTCCATCGCATTTTGGTTTACATGTAGTGAATTTAATTCCGCTGTATTGGATGTGCTGAGTGTTAATCCCCTTATTGGATAGATGGGAATATCGCTTTCGCCATCGCAGACTATAATAAATATCTTGTCAGTTATATCAAAATTCTCATATCTAGCAGAATTATAAAACATTCCTGTCTCTTGTGGCGCTAATATTTTTGTTGATGACTGCTTTTTACGTATAACATTGTCACTTGTATATTGCCAGAAATATACGGTTATTTTTTTCTGTTCAGTAGAGGTATTCTTTATATTTGCATTAACGGACATGATGGCTATAGAGCCACCACCAATTTGAATAGAGCCGGTTTGTGCACTGGGAGATAAATACTCTATCGAAACATCGTTTCCGAAAGCAACAGATTTAGCTGTAAAATCTTGATTTGCTCCGATGGTGTAAAAATGTCTCTGAACATTTTGTGTTCCTAATCCCGTCACTATAAACTGATAGACTCCATCTGGCATTGTTCCAAAGTTATACGTTACCGAAAAAATACCATCTGTTCCCGAAAGTCTTTGCTGAGTATTAATCAATGAGCCATCTTTATCATATAATTTTATAAAAATATCCTTTTCTGCTCCTGCATTATTAATACCACTTATTGTTACTGTTGAGTTTTCGGCTGTCATTGTTGTACTGAGGTATTTTGATGCTTCAATAATCTTGTATTTTAGTTTGAATTTCGCCGTTTCATTGCTTTCAATCGAAACATAATATGTGTTATTGGCTGTGACGTCAATACATCCATCATAGTTTTTGCTTAATTGTTGAGAATAAAGCTCTGTATCATTATATAATTTAATATGAGCAATTTTGCTAAATTCTCCGGTTAAACATAATTTTCCTGAAATTGTTGGTACTATTTTATATACATCTACATCATTTTCATAGTCAATGTATGATATTATTTCGCCACTATCTATCTCTATATCTGCTGCACTTGACAATGTATTGCCAATCATATCATTAAATTCAACTTGTAATTTTCGCGGCAACCCTCTTTTATCAGTTCTTGCCGTATCTAATTGCCCATAAGTATTGTTTCCGCATCCCCATATTTGATTGCTATTATTAATCATCAAAACATGCTGAGTTCCGATTGATAGCTTTGAAATACCGTCAATGCTGACACTACCCGGAATTGATGTTTTTGTATTATATGAGTAGTTTTGTCCTAATTGTCCGTAAAAATCATATCCGGTGCTATATACTTTATTTTCAGTTGATACATAACTTACATTTTCATTACAAAAGATACCCATTGCCTGTTGCTGTATAGTCCCCATTGCTTTTGTTGGTATTTTTATTCTTGCTGTATAATTGTTTTTGGGGGTATTAACAACATTACCGGAATTATCTGTTGATGTTTCAATATATCCCATACCAAGTTGCCCGTAATCATTGCGTCCCCAACCATACACATCTCCATTACTTAGCAGGGCTAAAGTATGGTTAGCGCCTGAGTCTATGGAAACAACATTGTTCAAATCAGAAGCTTGAGTAGGTGAAAAAGAATTTGTCGTTGTGTTATTTCCTAATTGACCATAGCCGTTATATCCCCATGACCACACTGTACCGTCATTTTTAAGAGCGGTACTGTGCTTTCCTCCTGCCGATATAGCAGCTACCGAGGAAAAATCTGGTATTTGTATAGCAACAGAACTGTTTGTTTGTGTTCCGTTTCCCAATCTTCCGTTTATATTACAGCCCCAAGTCCATACTGTACCGTCACTTTTTAATGCAATGCTGTGAGCTTCTCCTGCGTCAATAGCAACTATATCTGTAAGAGTAGTGTTTTCTCCGGTTTTAACTTGTACGGGGATATTAGAAGTGGCGGTCGAATTATTACCGAGCTGACCGTAGTTATTATATCCCCACGCCCATACTGTTCCATCACTTTTCAATGCTAATGTATGTTCTTTGCCAGCAACAATATGTAAAACATCTGATAAATTCTGTATTTGTACAGGCGAAGTCGTATTTTCATTGTTTTCATTACCTAATTGTCCTTTGTTGTTTAAACCCCAAGTCCATACAGTGCCGTTTGATTTTAAAACAGCACTAAATGAATTGCCGGCTGCAACTTCTACATTGGTGCTTGACAAAATGATTTCTGAATCATCTGTAGCTAAAATAGTGGTCGTTGAACACGTAGCAAGTGACAACGTTAAAATTCCACAATATAATTTTTTAATAAGGTTCATTTGATAACCTCCTTTTACATGTTTTTTGTAACTTTCTTATGTTGGATATGGATTTTTAATAAGTAACTTCATCACTGTATGCGACAAATGAGTCTGCTATACTTCCGCTACTTGTATAGGCACGATGAGTAACTTTTAACTGATATGTTCCATGTTCAACATAGTAGTATTCATCTACTGTCGCAAATGTACTTTGTGGTTTATCCCTCCATGTTTTTATGGTTGTTCCATTCTTTTGCAGTTCTACAACAACTTCGGCTTTATATCCATCATACACAGCCGTATCGGCAGAGCAAAACATTTTTCCGTAGGAAGATTCTAATCTTAACAACCGGCTGCAATTACTGATTGCTAAAAAATAAGGACTTATTCTGCCTGAGTTGTTTATGGATACGGTTGTTATCTCCTGCTCGTTCGCAGTAGCCGCATAGGTTGCAGCTGTTCCTGCACTGCACATAATAGCAACTAACATAAATGAAATGGTTTGTTTTAATTGTTTTTTCATAGAAAAAACCTCCTTTAATTTTGTATTCACTTAATACAACAGAATTTTCAAATGTTTTGTGACAAAATATTTGAAAAATATAAAAAAAAATTTGCGTATACAAAATATTGCTGTTTAGGAATGTTCATTCGTCTTCTTTAAAAACATCAAAAAGTGTTTTAAATGAATTTGTCACAAATATACTGATTTTCTTGTTATATTAAGTGATTTTCAATTTTGATTTGGTAAAAACCGTAAAACATTATCATGTATAAACGGAAAATATACAGATATAAATTCCTAGCAATAATTTGTAAATAACTAAAGGTTGAGGGTTTACAAAAGCAGTAGGGTGCTGTATAGAATATACTCACTGAGCGTCACGCACACTTATTTATATAAGGTTATTATGCAGAAAGCTGTCATAGAATAAGTGCCGATTTTACATTCATTTAAAACACAAAACACTGAAAAGTATTATGATAATAGAAAAAATTTAAATGTTTAAAACACATGACAAGGTGATTAACGATCCGTCACCTTGTTTTTTTATGGAAACAGTTCATAACTGCTTGATATGACAGAAAATATTAACCATAACTACATTCTTTCATATTCATTACACACAAGCTGTACCTGCTTCCACCGATATCAAATTTGGCGTGTGGTAGGAGTGATTTTGTTGTTATATTTAATAATACTAGCACTCTATCATGTAAATTTAACAGCCCTATCGCACATACATCGAACAAACATTAGCAAATTCAATAAGTTTTACAATAAACACCAATGCATATATATCATAATTAAAAATTGTCCGACACTTCTGACAGACTTGGATCTTTTTTGTTTTTTGTTTTATATCAAACATAGCCGGGCGCCGCCACGCTCTTTTGTGCAATTTTAACGAAATTTACACGAAAGGGCGATTTTATGAAAATATTTTTTGAAAGTTACAATGAGCTTGTGACATTAAGTGTTAGAATGTTTTTTGGAAGGAGGTGTAACGGCTGTGACGGGTAAATTGTCTACCTTTGAAAGACGGATAGAAATCCTGTTTTTTATAATAAGTTCAAAAAAAGTTACTTTGTCCGAATTATCAAAAAGGTATTCCGTACATAAAAACACGGTATATAACGATATTACCTTTTTAGGTCGTTACGCTCCCATCCGTGCAAAAAGCGGTGTAAACGGCGGAATATTCTTGATGGAGGATTATCACAACAGAGTTTTCCGGTATTTATCCTATGATGAAGAAAGAGTGCTTACTGAAATTATAGACACTCTCGACCAGCCAGAGAAAAACATTGTGAGCAACATCATCAATAAGTTTTCAATGCCCAAGACCGCAATATAATTTTTTACAAAGAAAGCACGCAAGATAACGGCGGTGCAGCATAACGGCAAACAGATACATTCCGGTATGGACGAGCCAAGCGGCAGATACGCCAAGACGATAGTTTTGCTTCTACTTCATCCTTCTTTCAATGATGAAAAACTATCCGAGCGAGAAATATCAATGCAGCAAAGCAAGGCGGCTACCTTGCGGGCGATGACTTTATATCGGGACAATGATACTTCTGCCCAGCCACAGTCCGAGCGGATAGCAATTTAGGGCTCCCGCAAAAGCATAGCTTTTGTGGGAAAAGAGAGCAATCGCCTGAAAAGCGATGCTTTTGCCGAAAGGCAAAACGAGCCCAAAGGCGAATTGTGAACGCCGTCGCAGGCAATGGGGGCAGCTCGGTCGGATGGCGGAGAGGTGAAATTCCTATGGAGTGTTTTTGCAAAACACCGTCTGAAATTGCTTCAAAATAAAGAAAATAAGTTGCACCCGTCTTTCGGGGCGGGTGCGGCTTAACTTTAATATTAGAAATTAACGCACTTTATGAGTGCTTTAATTTGTGGTATTAAAGATTTTTTAAGGAGGTCGCACTATGACAGATATTAAAGATTTAACCAACCCTGACACTCTTGTGGATATAAACGACATATCCGTAAACAAGGACTTGCCAAAGCCGGAGCGTATCAAGGAATACATACGGCAGATTAAAAACCCGTACCGGTTTAAGTGCGGAAATTTTGTCGTTACGGCAAAATACAGTGACAAAGGCTTATCCATTGAGGATTGTCTGCAAAGCATTATCATATAATTTTTTGCGGTGTTCGCCGTTCCGTGATAAAATATATTACGGAAAAAGAATTGAATACAAGATAAATTCAATACTCTTTGATTTTGAGGACAAACCGTAAATTTCAAGGAGGTACAAATTTATGTATAACGCCACAAAATATCTTCGCTTATCCTACACAAGCGACAGAGCAAACGAAAGCGACAGCATAGCAAACCAAAGAAAATACATTGATGAGTTTGTCAAACGAAACCCCGACATCAAAATCGTTAATGAACAGGTAGATGACGGTTATTCGGGAATTGTTTTTGATCGGCCCGCATTTAAGTCAATGCTTGAGGACATCAAAAGTGGAAAAATCAACTGTATAATCGTAAAGGACTTATCAAGGCTCGGCAGAGAGTACAACGAAACCTTTACATATCTCCGCAGAGTTTTCCCGGCTCTCGGTGTTCGCTTTATCGCCATAAATGATAATATAGACACCGCAAAGGAAGCCGTTACGGGAGATATTTCCGTATCGTTTAAGGGTGTAATGAATGATGAATACTGCCGTGATATTTCCGTAAAGGTACGCACGGCACTCAATATCAAAAGGAAAAACGGCGATTATGTCGGAGCTGTTCCCGTTTACGGTTACAAAAAGGCTGATGATAATAAAAATCAGCTTGTTGTTGACGAATATGCCGCACAGGTGGTAAAGGATATATTCAAAATGCGGACAGACGGTTACAGTGCGGAGCGAATTGCAAATGAGCTGAACTATCTTGCGGTTCTATCGCCGAGGGAATATAAAAAGGACAATAATATCCCACTCCCCACAGGCGGCTACTGCGATAAGGAAAATTCAAAATGGTCGGCAACAACCGTAATTCGTATTCTCAAAGACGAAATCTATACGGGCAAGCTGATACAAGGCAAATGCGGCAAGCCGAATTACAAGGTTAAGGAGTATGTAAAACGCAACGCCGATGAGATGTTTGTGACCGAAAACGCACACGAAGCGATAATCGGCAGACAAGATTTTGAGCTTGTGCAGAAGATTATGCGTATCGACACAAGAACATCACCGAAAAAGAATGAACTGCATTTGTTTTCTGGAATTTTAATCTGCGGCTGCTGCGGAAATCGTATGACACGCAAAACCGTTACACATAACGGCGAAAAATACTTCTACTATTATTGCCCCACCGGAAAGAAAAACGGCTGCACAGGCGGTAATATGATAAAAGAAACCGACCTTGTAAATTGTGTTACGGACAGCATTAAGGGACACATAAAAAATGTTGCTTCTCTGAACGCTTTAATAGGCGGCATCAACAACAATGCAATAAACAAGGATATGTGCAATAAAATATCGGTGCAAATCAGCGAGGTGCAAAAACAGCTTGACAAAACAAGTGAATACAAATCAACCCTTTATGAAAACTACATTTCCGGTATTCTGAATAAAGAGGATTACAAATCGCTTAACACCTCCTACTCCAAAGACAAGAAACGGTTGGAGGACGCATTAAAACAGCTTGAAACCGAGCTTGACGAGTGCAGAAACAATACCTCGAAAAAGCTGCAATGGATAGAACGCTTCAAAGCCTTTGAAAATATTGATAAAATTGACCGCAATATTGTTATCCGCCTTATAGAGTGCATCCATATTTATGATAAGACACATATACAGATAGCATTTAATTTCAAGGACGAATACGAACAGGCATTATCTGCATTAAACGAATATCGGGAGGTGGTTTGATATGGCAAGAAAAAGCAGAAAAAATATCACTGTTGCACAGACAAAGCCGGAAAATATGTCTATATACATAAAAACAGCACAGTATATCAGATTATCGGTTGAGGACAGCCACAACAAGGGTAATTCCATTGAAAATCAAAAGATGATACTTGATGATTTTATCGCACAAAACGGAAATATGCGTTTGGCAGGAGTATATATCGACAACGGAGCGACAGGCACAAGCTTTCACCGCCCCGAATTTCAGCATATGATTGAGGATATTGAAAGCGGCAAGATAGACTGCGTAATCGTAAAGGACTTGTCAAGGCTCGGCAGAAACAGCATTGACACAGGCTTTTATATAGACACCTACTTTCCCGAAAAGAAGGTGCGGTTTATTGCCGTAAACGATAACTTTGATACGGATACACCCTCAAACGGTGATAAAATGCTCCTTTATATCAAAAATATCATAAACGAAGCCTACGCTTTGGACATCGGAAAGAAAATCAAAACACAGGCACGGCAGGCAATGCGTGACGGACAATATGTGAGTGCAAGACCGAAATACGGTTATCTGAAAGATCCGAATGACTGTCATAAGCTAATCGTAAATCCCGAAACCGCACCTGTTGTCAAGCTGATATTTGAGCTTTTTAACGGCGGTATGTCAATAAACGAGATATGCTTGCAGCTTAACGAACGGCAAATTCCGGCACCGGGTGTTTACGGTTATCAAAAGGGATATATTACTTCCAAGAAAAACATCGGTAACGGCTTATGGCAAACTATGACTGTTCAAGGAATACTAAAATATGAAATCTATACGGGCAAGCTCGTTCAAGGCAAAAGCGATAGCGTTGCTAAAAAGCAGACCGCCGTTGACAAAGATGAATGGATAGTCGTACCGAATACGCACGAGGCTATTATTTCACAGAATATGTTTGATAAAGCACAGGAGCGTATGGAGCAGTTAAAAAATAAGCACAGCAAGCTAACCGTAATACCCTACACCGAAAATATATGGGAAGGTAAAATTTTCTGCGGCGAGTGCGGCAGAGCGTTACATCGTTCAAGATTTTCAAGAGTAAAAACAGGTTTTGCATATAATATAAGCTGCCTTACAAATACAAGATATAAGCGTGACGGATGCGATAACGGCAGTATTCTTGAAAAAGATTTGCTCAATGTGGTTATAACCGCAATAAAGTCGCAAGCGTCTGTACTTGCCGACAGAAAAAATCTGATATTCTATTCTCTGAATGATAAGAAAGAAATAGAAGCTCAACAGGCGGAATTAAAGGACTTACGAGCTTACATATCAAAAAATCGGAATTTTTTGAACAGCTTATATGAAAATCTTGTAAACGGCATTATAACGCAAGAGGAATATCAAGAAATGCGTAAAAGCTACGGCGATAAAATCTCCGATACGATGAAAAAGATAACCGAGGTTGAAAACCGCCGCTTGGAGCTTGAAAAAAGCTATAACCGATATTGCGACCTGTCGAACGCCGTTTCGGATATTGCTGAAAACAACACTTTAACCAAAGAGCTTATAGACAAGCTGGTTTCGAGAATAGATATTTACAAAGGCAAACGAGTTGAGATAACATATAGTTTTGATAACGAATTTGAAAGCGAGGCGATAGCAAATGGATAGATACATTATAGCCATATATCTGCGTTTGTCTGTTGAAGATAAGCGTGTTGAGAGTATGAGCATTGAATCACAAAGGCTTTTGCTCCGTAAATATGCGGAAGCTCTCGGCGATAATGTTGAAATTATCGAATATGTTGACAACGGCTATTCCGGGACTAATCTTGAACGCCCCGCCGTTCAGCAGCTTTTGAATGATGTTAAAGCTTATAAGGTGAATTGCATTTTGGTAAAGGACTTCTCCCGTTTCGGGAGGAACAGTATAGAGGTTGGGTATTTTACACAACAAATATTTCCTCTGTTCGGTGTGCGGTTTATATCGGTCAGCGATAACTATGACAGCAACGAACATAAGGGTGATACGGGCGGCATTGCCGTTGCGGTGAAATATCTCGTAAACGAGTATTACAGCCGTGATTTATCGGTTAAAACAAAGAGTGCCAAATATACAAAAATGCGGCGTGGCGAATATAAATCTGGGAATTATACATACGGCTATAAAGCCGGAAATAACGGCGAGCAGATTATAGATGAGAAAGCCGCCCAAACGGTTAAAATGATATTCGAGCTTACCGCCGATGGCAAGTCTGCCGCATATATATCAAAGCTGTTGTTTGATAAAAATATTCCTACTCCTGCACAGTACAAGGGCATTAAAGGAAACTACGGCTCTCGTTTCCCGAACTGTAAATATTGGAGCATTTCCACCATCAACCGAATTATAGTCAACGAACAGTATATGGGTATGTTTGTGATGCTCAAACAAAAGGTACAGGATGTGGGCAGCACAAAAATGGTCAAGCGTGATGAAAGCGAGTGGATAAAGATACCACACCACCACGGTGCTATTGTTTCGGAAGAATTGTTTGAAAAGGCTAATGCGGTGCGGCGAACATTTAAGCAGCCGAATAAAAAACAGCGGAGCTATCCGCTTCGTGGAAAGGTTGAGTGCGGCTGCTGCAAGCACGCAATGGATTATGTGCCGAAAAAAATACCGATATATCGGTGCAGCTATACAAGGAATGACGAAACGGAGCCTTGCTATAAATCGGAAATTACGGAAGTTGCATTAAACCAAGCAATTTTTGATATAATCTCAAAACAAGCCGAAAGCATATTGAATATTGATGATGTTTCAAAGGTTGATACCGCACAGATAAAGACAGAGCAGCTTGCGGATATTGAAAAGCAAATAACAGCTTGCCAAAAGAAAAAACAACTCTTGTATGAGCAACTTTTAACGGCAGAAATTACACTTGGTGAGTATAAACGGTTAAAACTTGAATTGGATACGAAAGCCGAAAATTACCGTATTCAATACGATAAATTCCGCAAATCGGAGGAACGCTCACAGCTTGAAACTGAAAACAGGGCAAAAGTTATCCGCACGGCAAAAGCGGTAAAAAAAGAAACCGCCTTAACACAGGCACTTGCAGATATGCTTATCGAAAAGGTGTGCGTATATCCCGATAATAGGATTGAAATCGTGTGGAAAATCAAGGACTTTTGCACCGAAAATGCGGCTGAAATAAACTGATAAAATTTTTAGTTTTAGCTTGACATACGGGTGTCGATAATCGTGAATTCGTATTTTTTTAAGCCCTGCGGCTTTGGCAATGTTTTCATTAGCCTTGCTGACCGAGCTGTCGCGAATCGATTTTTGACCGCCGCATATTCTGAAATCGTCCGAGAATTGCGGATATTCACTGTAACGCTTTTTATGTTCGTTTAAAATATCAATTAACGGCTTAGGCATTTGCAATGTACGTATAGATGATTTATTCTTTGGTGGTGTTTCTCTGTCCACGCCTTTCAGCTTTTGGGTGATACTTCTCGATACCGATAGATAGTGGTCGGATATATCTGACCATTTCAGAGCGAATATTTCGCCTTTTCGCAAGCCTGTGTAAAATGCTATGGCAAAGAATACATAATAATTCCAATCGGTCAGAGAACCGCTTTTTTGAGCAATATCAAGGGCGGTATCGGCGAACCTCTTATACTCATCGGCGGTGTAATAGTCCATTTCTTTTTTAGGTTCATCATTTGATTTGAAATTTCCTACTTTTTTAAGTGGATTTTGGGAAAGATAGTCCATTTTTACACCGTAATTAAGCAATGCGCGGAAACAACTGAAAATATTCTGTTTTGTGCGTAACGATAGTTTATTGATACCTTTTGATGTTTTAAACTCATATGCGTCAATTTGATTTTTCCAATCTTGCATAACGGGCGCGGTCAGCTTTTTAAGAGAGAAATTTCCTAAAATATTTAAAACATAAGTTGTTAAATTTTTTTTGTTTAAAGCTAATGATGTTTCGCGCAATTCGCTTGCGGATGATTTTATATATTCATCATACAGTGATTGAACCGTCATTCGTGCGGTCGGAGTTTGCTCTTTAAGCTCATATTGCAGTTTGCGCTCTAAATCCTTTGCTTCCGCACTTCCGTATGCCACACGGTCAATCTGACGGTTTTTTCCAAGATTGTCAATATAATTTACCCTCACACGGTATTTTTGCCGTCCGTCCTTACTGCCTTTCATCTTGTAAATTGGCATTGTGTATCATATCCTTTCAAAAAAGGGAGCGAATGCCCCCTTTAAATTTAGTTTTGGAATTCGGTGTATTTATCCCATTCTGTGGTAAAAGTATAATAATCAGGATGAATATAATTGACTGAGACACCTAAAGTATCAAATGATACTCTGATATAATTATTTGAATCTTTGATGTTTTTTTCGCCTGACGATTGTATTTCTTGCTTGGTTATTTCTTTATATCCCCAAAATGATTTCTTCAAAAAGATGACTGTATCTAAACTCGATTGATATACGTGAGAATGCTTTTTGGCGAAGTCGCTTGCATTAGACTTTTTTCCGCATTCATCAAACAATGTGTATCTATTTAGGTCACCGTTAAATGAGAAGAAGTTGACATATATGTATACTGCGTTATCGTGTTCGTCGTATCTAATTTTAAGATTATCGGCATAAACATAGTATAAATTGTTGCTATCCTTAGTTCCGTTTCCAATTATTTTTTCAATATTTGCACGGTTGTCACCTAAATCAATATATTTTTGGCTTTTTGTATCATAAATTCCGCAATGATTGTAAAATTTTCCGTTATATGATGTTAAAAACCACAAAATTGTAATAGATATGGCAAGTATAAACACAGAAATCGGAATTATTATCTTTAATTTCTTAATCGTTCGCTCATGCTGTTTTTTGCGTTTTTCTTCATTTTGTTTTCGTACTTCTTCACTTTCTATCTTAGAGAAATGTTCTTTTACACCGTATCCGCAATTTGGACACATTACAGCATTATCGCTGACTTCCTTTCCGCATTCGGGACATTCTATCATACTCATACATAAAACCTCTTTCTTTTGTATATATTTATTTATTCCTTTTCTTTTTCAAGCTCTGTTGCATAGACCAATAATTTCGCTTGGCTGACAACATCCAATTTATTGAATATATTCATTAATGCTGATTGTTGTTCGGACAGTGTATTTCCCGTCCTGTTGCCGTTACCGTTGCCTATGATATTGTTGCTTCCGTTCACGGTGTTATGTGAATTGATTGCGGTCGGCGAATCGGCAATACCTAATAGATAATCGATTGAAACATTAAAATAATTTGCGATTTTAATTAACGTTTCACCGGTCGGAATTGTTCCGTTTTTCCATTTTGTTACCGTACCGCTTCTAATTCCTATTTCAGCGGCAACAGGGTTAGGCTTTATCCCTTTTGCATTACATAGTTTTTCAAATCTTTCCCAAAACATTAATATCATCCTTTCAAATTTTCTATTGACATTCTCATTATAGTGAGATATAATATAAATATAAAATAAATTTATGGAGGTGGTTGGTATGTTAGAGATGATAAGGGCATTAGACCCAAACACATCAAAGCTAATCTATATTGTTCTTGACATCATTGCGGCAACATTGGCTGTTGTTGCTATATGGCGAACATTTAGGTATTAACATTTAGCAATTTGATATATTATATTTGCAATCGTTACGACCAGAGATATACCTGACATTATTCGGGATATAAGATGTTCGCGTTTGTTTGATTTGCAAAATTCCAGATAAGCTATACCATTCAAGGTTATTTTGTAGATATAACCCCCGACAGGTTCGTCATCCGTATATCCCTCGGTTGGGTTTGAACAGCGTATAAATCCTAAGTTTAATAGCTGATAGAATGAATCTGTTTCGCTATCTAAAATGTTGCGTTGTGATATTTGATTTTTTTCGATACGCTTTAACAACCGATACGACCCTTTAGGTAAAGTCGTTCCGAACATTTAATCACCCCCCCCATTTTTACAAATTGTATAACATCGCCAAATACGGCGGTGTTTTTTTGTGCAGTCAAACAGAATCTCATTACAGAGAGATTTTTCTATTGACATTCTCATTATAGTGAGATATAATATAAATATAACAAATAGTTATTTGTTAAGGCAAGAAAGGAAAGAGTTATTTTCCAAGCGAATCCTTTCTAAATGCGCCCATCGGGTTCGCACTACTGTACGGGTTATTGAATATGTCAATCCCCCAATGCACCCCCTGATGTACGCCGTACTTGTTTACCGTTGGCAACGGAACAGGCAAAGTCAAAAGTTTGGTCAAGGTGACCACTCTCCTTTCTTGCCGGTTTAGGCACTTATATTATAACTTAAAAAAATATGTAAGTCAACAATTAATTTGTTAATATGCCAAAATATGAAAGCGAGGTGAAATGATGTGGTACGCAGTAGGATTAATAATAGGAATAGCGGTTACGTTGTTATTTCGGCTGTTGTAAGGCGGAATAAATCAGTGGAATTACGTATGTGATAAAACACCCCGACAGAATACCTAAGATAAAGCTGATTATACGGTCAATCCATTTCTTTTGATTGGAATAGTTGACATTTGGTATATAGCTTAGACCGGTAGGCGTTATATGCAGGGTGTAGATGTTAAAATTATCGGGATAATCACCATAACAAACATCAATTAGGTTTTCACTTTCAAGGATTTTGAGATATTCAATCAGCTCGCCTGTTGTGACGAACGTAAAATTATTTTCAAAATTCTCGGGACGATAAATGGTGTTGTCTTGATACTCGCGAGATAAATCAATTAAGGTATTCAATATTTTGTGTTGCTTGCGTATGGATAATTTCATATAAAACAAACTCCTTTAATTTATTTATCTTGATTATAACAAAAAATTAACATTAACGCAAGGAGGTGAAAGAAAATGAAGAAAGAGCAAACAATCGGCGAAAGACTTGTTAAGATGAGAAACGATAAAGAAATGTCACAAGCTATGCTTGCGAAAAAGGTTTTTGCATCACAGGCAATGATTAACGCAATAGAACACGACGCAACAAAACCCGGTATTGATTTGGCGGTGAGGATTGCGGACGTATTCGAGTGTACACTTGATGAATTATACAGATAAAGTGAGGTGAAATAAGGGTGGACGAGAGAAAAGAAAGATTGTTGAAAGCGGCAAAGGTTTTGTCGGGATTGAAGTATTCGGATTGGCACACATTATGTGATATTGTAAGTCATCTGTATAAACGAAAGCTCGGGGAACGCGAATACGAATTATTATCCACGCCCCTCGAACTTGACGAGATAGAAACCGCTATTCGGTCACTATCTGAACGAAAATGGGATTAATCCTATACTCTACGCCTTTATAATAAATATTGACGTAGTTTTGCAGATAAAAGGATTCATCATTTTCTTTTGGATGGATTGTTGGAGCGTATATCGGCGCACCGTTCATCCACCAAGAGGACGGTGAAGCTCCATTGTTGCCTATTTTGCAATTAGGGTCATCGTTTAAACAGACCCATTTGCCCAAAAGGCAAGCATAAACCTTTTCCATTTATAATCACCTCACTTTCGAGGTTGATTATAACAAAAAATTAACATTAACGCAAGTGAGGTGAAGAAAATGGCACGGTCGGCAATGAGGGTTGCGGACATAGACACAACTCTCTACATTTATTATTCAAGCTATGACTTAGGCGCAAAGGAAATACGAATGTTATTCGGCGAGAATATTGCAAATTCAACGGTAAGTAAATTGAAAAAGCGTGCGAGAGAAGAAACGGCACGGCAAATCGTAGAAACAGGCAAAGAAATTCTTACCGAAACAAAAGACAGAGTTAAGACCGAACCTGCATTTAAGGCGTGGGGAATTGACATTGACGATTTGGAAAAGCGCAGAGCAAAATTAATGAAATTGGGATTGAAAGGATGATTCAAATGACAAAATTTAAATTAAGCAAGAAAATACGGCGGCGGATATGTTTGTATGCGTCATCCGCTGCGGCGGTGGTGAGCGGCTTGTCGATACTGTCGGCAATCGGGTACTGTGAATTGGGAGTTATCGGCGTGGGTGAGATGTTGATGCGTGCAATCGTATCAATGATACTTCTGGCGGCGTTTACGCTGCTTACAGCGGCAATATCGGCGGCAATAACGAGGATAGAAACCCCGAAGCCCCAGCGGTATATAAGCAACAAAGTTGCCATAGTCCATATCGAACCCGAAAAGAAACGAATAAGAAAGTTGGTGATATGATTGGTAAAAGATAACATCAAGAGCAAATTAAAAGCGTTGGGGATAACGTTATATGAGTTGTCACAATCGACCGATATAAAATATGAATTGCTACGGCGAACATTCAACGGAACAAGAAAGTTGACAGCTGATGAACTGGTTAAAATATTATCGGTCACAGGAATAAGCTATGAAGAGGTGATGTAATATGAACACAATCCACGAAACGGTATTTTGCAACAGTCCGAAAAATGCGGCACTTGTAACGTTCTTGAACCTTGCCGGGTGCGCATACCAACACAAAGACTTAAATGAACAGTACCGGGAATATAAAAAGTCCGCCCTTGCGGTAACAAGGAACGGACAGGCATATTGCCTAAAAAAGCACTACATTAATGATACCACAGTATATCGTTAATGTCAAGCAATCGGAGGAAAAATTTATGAATCTATATGAAATTAATCAAGAAATTTTAAATGCAATCAATAATTTAGAGGTTGACGAGAACGGCGAAATATTAAGCACGTCAAAGCTCGATGAATTACAGGAAATGTTTGAAACCAAATGCGAAAATATTGCGTGTTACATCAAAAATATCAAAGCGGATATTGATGCGCTCAAAGCCGAAGAAAAGAAATTGCAAGAACGCCGCAGGGTTTTGGAACACAAGGCGGACAGGCTCAAAGATTACTTATCAACCGCAATGCAAAACACAGGCAATACCAACATTACAACCGCAAGGGCGGCAATGTCGTTTCGTAAATCAAATGTTATTGAGGTCGATAACGGCTTTGTCGGGTGGGCAATGGTGAAAAATAAAAAGCTTTTGATCTTCAAAACGCCCGAACCCAACAAAAAGGAAATCAAAAAATTAATCGAAAGCGGCGAAGATGTTCCGTACGCCGCAATTGTCGAACACCAAAATTTACAGATTAAGTGAGGTATGAAAAATGGAAAAGTTAAAAGCAATTGACGTAAAGGGCAAAAATTACGTAATGGTCAATGAACGCCTTAAGTACTTTCGTGAACATTTTGAGGGTTACGCGCTGATTTCGGATATAATCGAAATCACACCCGACAGGGTTTGCATTCTTGCCAAAATTCTTGACGGCAACGGTTCGGTGAAAGCAACCGGAATAGCCTTTGAGGAAAAGCAGTCAAGTTACATAAACAAAACATCGTATATAGAAAATTGCGAAACATCGGCGTGGGGACGCGCGTTGGCGAATTTCGGGATAGGTATTGATGAAAACGTATCGAGTGCTGACGAGGTTGCGCACGCAATCGAAATTCAAGAGGAACAGGAAAAATCTGCGGCTAAAAAGAATAATAAAAAGTCCGAAACTCAAAAGACTGACAAAAACTCCGACCCAAAGCCGCAATCCCCGGCAGACGAAAAGGCAGTTGATGAGCTGTCGAATGATGTTACAAAAATGCTGATTGATGAAGTCATCGAGAAAGCCGCCCGAACAGGCACGGATATAAGAGCTATATGTCAATGCGCAAACAAAGCTGATTTAAGTGAGTTTACGGCGGCAAATTGCCAAAATGCCTTGAAAATACTCAATAAGAAATTACGCAAGTTAGAGGCGGCGCAAAAATGAAGCTGACGGGAAAGATAAAAGAATGTCTGATAAGCGCATTGTCAAAAAGGACGGTTATCACGCTTGAACTCGATAACAACAATTTCGCGCGTGATGAACTTGACGAATTGATAAACTGTGACAGGCTCGATATTGCCATTAAAAAATGGCGTAAAAAGCGGTCGCTGTCGGCAAACGCGTATATGTGGGTGCTGTGCGATAAGCTCGCTGAAAAGCTGAATATCGGCAAAGAAGAGGTTTATCGCCGACACATCCGCGAGGTCGGAGTATCAAGGGTAATCGAACTCAGCGAGGATATATCAAAGACCGTTTTCACGGCGTGGCAGAAGTTGGGTGTAGGTTGGTTTGTTGAGGAAAGCGCAGAGCGTGACGGAATAGTGACGGCGTTCTTGTATTACGGCTCATCAACGTATAACACGGCGCAGATGTCAAGGCTTATCGACAGCGTGGTTGAAGAATGCGAGATACAAGGCATACAGACCGCAACGCCTGATGAGTTGGCGAAGATGAAATCATTGTGGAGGGCTGAACCGATTGGTGAGTATACTTCAAACAGATAATAATAAATGTTTCTTATGCGGCGGCGGTCGCGGACTTGAACCGCTCGACAAGCATCACGTTTTCGGCGGAGCAAGCCGCAAAGCGTCCGAAAAATACGGCTTAACGGTGTATTTGCACCACAGCAAATGTCATATATTCGGCAAGAACAGCGTACACGCAAACAGAGAGATAAGAGATGAACTGTCGGTATATGCGCAAAGGGCGGCAATGAAACATTACGGTTGGACTAAAGAGAAATTTATAAAAATATTCGGAAGGAGCTGGATTTAAAATGAAAGATTTACAAGCACCGTACATAACGGATGCGGAAATATACGGAGTCG